>Ga0307517_10000270_pt1 | contig 89244 bp, 83 predicted proteins | sample 23_EM_MG_FD_194515 | JGI IMG/M metagenome (GOLD analysis project Ga0307517, IMG submission 194515) | Populus trichocarpa ectomycorrhiza microbial communities from riparian zone in the Pacific Northwest, United States - 23_EM | ecosystem: Host-associated > Plants > Roots > Unclassified | place...
AATATTTCCCCCCCCCCCCCCCCCCCCGCCCAAATGCTTTGCACCTGGAACACAAAAGAGAAGGTAAGGATCTTCAAAATCATTTGCCTTACTACTAACACCTAACCTGGGTCTATCCCGGGGCGCCAGAGGCAGAGACAATCAAAACCCGTGATCGGATAGCAGCCCACCAGAGAAACCGTGAAAGTTCTCAAAGCTCCTTCCATTCATTGCAGCAACCAAACCTACTTCGAGTAACTAAACGTTAATTTAAGTCTAACCTTACACCAAGTTACGCTAATCCAAAAGCGGCCACATTATTTGCTCGGCACATGCGGAACAGGAAGGGCCCAGATCGGAATGCACGGGGAAAAAAAGGAAAAAAAGGAAAAGGAAAGGTTCCACATGCGCGGGTTTGAGCACGTTTTTTTATAAACCTCCCCATCCCCACCAATGAGCCGCCGTGGGGGCTTTTTTACTAGAGGTCTTTATCGTTGTTGCTTAGCTTAGTGGGTCTGGATGTTTTTATTTGTTATTACTATTTATCACTAAGCCGGGCCTGCTCTGAATCATTGCCGGGGAGAATGCGATACAACTTTTTTGAAAATTCTTGGGGGGTAAGTTACCAGGGGACAGCCCATATTGGGGGTGGAACTATCGGCAAGGCCGGGTTAGGGTATGATGGATCGGTGAATTTGAGTCGTTTTTGTTTTCTGCATGTTACGAGTATGGGTTTGTATGATACGGCACTGCGCCGTTAAGAAGTTACTCGTGATGGCAAGGAAGTTGGGCTCGGGGTCGATTGATTGGTTGATTGATTGGTTGATTGATTGATTGATGAACGGATGGTGGAGTGAGTTCTTCGAGTGGGGTACGCTAACCCAGTATCCCGTGCAATTACTGTGGGCTCTGGCTCTGCCGGTACTAAACTGGGTAATCAAACCCATTCATGGTATGCTATCTACCAAAAGAAGGTTATGATATTATGGGGGGGGGTGGGGAGTCCTCGACCCGCAAACAATACAGCAGGATAGCGGCAATTTAGGTTTCAGAAACCCACCCACTCACGTACTGTCCAGAATGCCCCCGCCCAATATCACACATATTCACACATAATAATACAAAAGGCCTACACCCGCCAAGCTATCCAAGAATTCGTATATCCAATTGACCCCATCAACCAATCCTTCCTCCCTCCTCACGTAACCTTTCCCTTTCACTCACTTGACCACCACAAGCAAACAAACAAACAACCAACCAACCAACCGAACAAACAAATCCACCACCACCACCACCGCCACCAAGAAAAACAGCCAAGGAAAAAATGAAGATCACCTCCACCCTCCTCACCCTTCTCTCCATCCCCCTCTTCGCCAGGGCGCACTTCCAGCTGACCTACCCCCCCTCTCGTGGTGACAACGACCAAACGCAAGCCACCTCGCCCTGTGGCGGTCTCGACACGCCCTCCAAAACCCGCACCCCCTGGAGCGTGACGGGCGGGCAACTAAAGTTTGAGGCGGGGCATGACGAAGCAGACACAGCAGTATACCTAGGCATTGGGAACAATCCGAAAATCAACGACTTCAGCATCACACTAGCACCAAGATTCCAGCAGGTCGGCCTCGGCACCTTCTGTTGGAGCCAGCTGTCCGTCCCGGATGGTGCCCCCGGTGTTCGTGATGGGGTGAACGCCACGATTCAGGTAGTGCAGGCGGGGCATACGGGTGGCGGGCTTTATAACGTAGGCCCTTCTCTCCCCAATTAACTAGCAAGTGATAGCTAATAAGGTCGGGCGGTTCTATTTTTTTATATAGTGTGCGGATATAACCTTCGTCTCGTCTCCGCCGGGAGGCGTTGCAGCCTGTTCTAATTCTTCCGGTGTCTCGGCGGAGCCGGCATCTGCAAGCAGTGGTGGTGGTGGCAATCCCACTAATTCCTCATCCTCGTCGGCTTCGCCGTCTACCACGACCAAGCCGAATGATGGGAACGTGAATGCTGTTGAAGGAATTGTATTCGTGGGCGCGGGGATAATGGCTATCATGGGGGGCTGGGTGCTCTAGATGGGTTCAAGTTGGGTTCGTGGGTGCTTTTTTCTATATTATTATTGTCTCTTATTATTCCTTCATTGTATTGTATTATACGGTAGATAGTATAGCTGGCTTCTTGGCTGGTAATTGACCTGGATTGGATTGTGGCCGAATGGGGTATTAGAGTGTGAGCGGTAATGATGTGTGATACCGGTACAGTACATGTGGTACCACGGACTCGAGCATCGTGGCTGGCGGGTCTAGGCATGAATGTGGGTCCTGTCCTATCCTGTCCATACCCATATCTATGCCCAAGCCCATAAGGTAAGCTTATCCACATATAAGAAATCCATCACAGTGCACGAATCCGGAGCATACAATAGTAAAGCTGCCCTACCATACTTGCACAAACCACCCACCCACCAATCACACCCCCGCCGCCTACCAGGACAAATTCGAAAATCCATTTCAAGCCTGATTTGATACTTATAATCCATCATGGTAAGTTAATATAGTTATCATCATAATCCGTAACTTATATGATGTAGCGCAGTATGTATATATATACCGCGGATGGGGCGCGGTCGTGGGATCTTGGCGGACCAGCGGACATATTGGCGATGTTAATTATATAATAATATTATTATCATAATACTTGCAGTGCTGTTATGTATGATATTATTATGATGGAGGTGGTCACTCGCATGAAACCACCGGGGATGTTGTCCTGCTGATTGAATTGGGGGCCCTTACGGGGGGCGGTGGATACGATGGCCGGTTCTTGTGTAAGTTTGTATCATATCGCTCTTGCTAGGATTGCACTTGAGTAGTGTGATTGCGGAGCGGTATCCTCACGAAGGGATAAAAAAGTATCATTGGTATGATGATAGAAGTTGGCATGTGATTTTTCATGGTTTTTATTAGGCTATACGTCTTGACCGGGTGGGATCAGGAATGGGGCTGCGGGGCTTTGTCATTGCCTTGCGGTGACGACGTCCAGGCTTTTCCGTTTAAATCATCTATTAGCATAGTGCGCCGTGTCTGCCTGTTCCTGCGGTGTTAGTTATCGCGCCAACTTCGAAATGCGGGGCGCTGCCGGGGGAAAGGTATCGAGAACTGTCATTACTGTATCATGTTGTTGTAAATTTGTAGTACCTTAATCTCTTAAAGGGCTAGGGAAGGAACAAGCAAGAAGAGAAAGGAACATAAAACATGATAGCCCAACCCCTTCCTTCCTTCCTCCCTCCCTCGCAGAAAGCGGGAGGAAGAAAAAGAAAAAAGAAAAAGATAGCAAAAATACAATTATTTCGCCTGTCTATCATTAGAGATTTAATTTAATTAATGCTAATGTCAATGTTCGCTCCCGCGGATCCACCGGCCAAATATTAATTCTCCGAAAAATACACCGGCGAGGACGGCACAGAAGTAGCCAACGTTGAAAGTCATTACCGCTAACATGCTGAGTATCGGTAGGATATTAGCCAGAGGCATGGGGGGGGGGGGGGAAGAGTAGAGAAAACGTACAGTAAATACCCGACCCCTGAAGTAACCATCTGCATCCAAGCCCTCGGTAAATCAACTGACCACCTCCATGGCTTCCCGCCCCAACCGTCTTTCCCCCTTCCTCCTTCTCCGCTAATGCCGTCATTTCCATCCAGTCTCCCCGAACTATCCAGACTCCCGGCCTTCCCCGCTGCAACGAGTACACTTCGCTCATTTTCCTTAACAGCCCATTTGTGGTCCTGCACGCTCTTCCATGCTACCAGGAATCTGTACGTGAACGCTAGGAGTACCAGAAAGACGATTGTGCCAGTGTATTGCCCTGGTGTAGTTGGCGCCCACGCGGACGAGTAGAGTGGGTCTGTTATGCTCGTGTGGAAGGCCATGCTCATGCCCGAGGAGGGCATGGAGTGTGAGGAGGAGTGGTCATCGCCCATGGAGTGCATTGTGTCGGTGCCGGAGGTGCCGGCTTGGTCATTGTGTCTTGTGAAGTCGGCCATTGTGCGGACTGTGTGTCTTGGGAGGAGCATGTTAGGATTTATATCCCTCTCTACCGTGTTTGCTGGAATGTATTAAGGGGGGGGGAAGGAAGTATGATACAATATCTCGCGCAGCGAGATAATGGAATGAGTGATGTATGGGACTTTTTAAAAAGAGAATAGGAAAGAGAAGAGAAGGAAGGAGGAAAGAAACAAAATACTCTCTTTCTCCAAAATAAGAATGAAAATAATGACAGGCACAGCGAAAGGAGGGAACGACGGACTGAGAAGAACTTGCCTGGAAATGTAGCTCCTGCCGGAAACTTATATGAAAGGGTGTGCCTTTCCTCCCTTCCCTCTCCTTCAATTGACGGGTCCCAAGTTTAAGCTTAACAGCCCTACCCCTTCCTTCCTTCCCTCCTCCCGTCTTCAGCCCTGTGATTTCTGTAACCCGGACAAGGTTCTTCGAGTGATGGGGGCAACCTCAGCGTAAAGCGTTGCTCGCTTGCTGGATGTCAACCAAGCGTTGCGCCTTCAAAAGGAAAAAAAAAGATAAAAAGGGAAAAATCCGCGACGTTCCAGCCTTCAAGTAAACCTCCGGATTTCGCGCGAAGACAGGCCCACCCACCCACACAGACAGATATAAAACTTTTATGATACGGTGTCCTACCTCTGCCTTTTGGCATTCAGGAAGGCATGAAACCGAAGGCACGCGGTGGGAGAATTATATTTAAACCTGGGTGGCCTAGTGCGGGACGGTAGGGGTGAATGGGCAGGGGTTAACACGCTCGCTGATGCTTGGAGGGGAGAGAGGGGTCGGGCAGTGTAGGACAGAGATACGGTACTTGTCCCAGGCAAGAAGTATCCGGAAACAGGGGTGATCCTGGAGTCCGAATTTTGTATACGACTTAGATAAGCACGGATTTTGTACCATACAAAACTCCGACTCTAGGATCACCCCTGTTTCCGGATACTTCTTGCCTGGGACAAGTATGATACAGCGCTCGAGCATAGGAGGCGAAGATGGGGGGATGCGGGCTTTTGAGTGTATTATTAGGAGCGGTGGTGGGATGGGTGTTGTTTGTTGGCCCACATTGTGGCTGTTTGACTGTCTGTCCCTTTTGGTAACAGATTTCTGTATCGCTTTGCAACTTTATTGCTGTACGAGTACAAGTACCGGTACTTGCACCCTACGGACGGGACAGGGGATGCAGCAGGTTTGGAGGGAAGCTACGGGTACCGATACGGTACTCGAGGGCAGTACCGGCACTCGTAGAAGTACGCGGCTCCCACTCTACTCTACTACCGGTACCGGTACTTGTTACCAACACTCGTTGTTCGGGGGCTCGTTTTATTTTGCTGAGCATGTTTCGGACTAATTGGGTAAAACGCCAGTGAGCAGGTTCTGGCCCGATCGGGGAAGTGTTGTCAAGGAGGCTCTCTAACGTGGGGTTATTCCCTTCTTTTTTTTCTTTCTTTTCTGCCTGTGCTTGGTTTCTTGGGAAAAAAAAAAAAAAAAAAAGAGTGGTTATGCGAGGTTAAAGTTTATTGGGTGAATACTGGGTTCAGCTGGAATTTTAGTTAGGCGGTTATTGATTGACTAGGGTTGTACTCTACCACAGAGTGCTGGCGTAGTGAAGGTATTGTGCTATAACTGGTTTACGACGGTACAGTACTGGTACTCGCACAAGCATTGAACAGGGTAGATGAGAGGGTTGAAGGGTGGGGGGATGATGGTGATAATGAGGAGGCAAGGCTCGAGTGAGGGAGAAAGATAGAGGTAATTATTACGCTTTCTTCCTCCCTCCGCCTGTGCCTGCGCGGCCTGTTTGATTGATATTTCGAGTAAAGAATGAATGAATGACTGAATGAACGAATGAGGGGTGTAGGTGATGGTTCTCCGCCTTGCAGAAAAAGATTTTGATGTTATGATAGTTCATTATTCTCGCCTCCTTCTCTCCTTCCCTCCTCACTCCCTCCTCCCGCCTAGCATCCGGAGTCTGTGATCTACCCTAGGAAACACCCTTGCCTTACTACCCTAACGTCTGCCTTCCTCGTACATATGGAGCCGTGATTTGAGGAAAGTCGTCTTACCTGCCCGTCCCCATTTCAATGTATACACCCACTCCGTCTGACCTTTCCCACGCCTTCTGGTTTGGGTCTCCAGCTGTCCCTACTACTTACTTACCCACTCCGTCCCCCGTTATCTAACAATAAAATCATATTATACTCGAGGACGGTTCATCGCCTCCTGAGTTTCCTCGCTTCATTCCCCCGTGATTGGCTGGGCAAGCCCCGCCATTGACACCTCAAACATGTCACATTCGGGGCATGGTGGCGGAGGGGGCGGGCTCTTTCCTATCCCGGGAGACCCCTACTTCGCGAAGATCTACTGGATGTTCGTTGGCGGAGCTATAGGCGTCGGAGTACTGGTGCACCTTGGAGAACTATTGCTCTACCGTCACAGGCTTGTTGACACTCTGTTTGTATCAAAATTTCCTTGGCTGACCTGAATGCCTCAAGAATCTCGGCCGCTTCTAAGGCTCTCCCCGAGCCAGCCAGACCAAAAAACATTCTTGTGAGATGGTATGCGACTCTCACTGCGACAACCCGTGAAGCGATATACTATACCGCCCCGTTAATAGATGCTCGGAGAATACCATCAAGCGCGGGCTCGAGGATATTGTGGAAAAAGGCCCTGCCATTGAACTTGCCACAGTTTGGTCATGTCCTGCTCATTGCTGCGAATCTCGCCCTGCTGCTATCGCTCGTTTTTTATAGCTGGGATGTGGAGGACAGACGGAATTGGGAGGCCTTGGCTGTGCATACTGGATGGATTACTCTTGCTCAACTGCCCTTGGTATTCCTGTTGGCTGGAAAGAGGAACCTAATTGGGTACGCTACTGGCACTTCTTACGAGCGATTGAACTGGATTCACAGATGGGTCGCACGGTGCATGTTCATCACCGCTACAATCCATTTGGGCTATTTTTTTCGGACATGGGCCCAGTATGACTATATCGAACGCAAGCTTGAGATTGATATCATATCTCGTAGAGGGCTGGGTGCCTGGTGCGTGCTGCTGTGGATCGTGTTGTCGAGCTTCGCACCTATCAGAGGATGGAGATACGAGCTTTTTGTTGCCCAGCATATAATTAGCTTCATTGGCTTTGTCGTCATGGTTAGGCTGCACACTCCGAGTGATGCGCATGTCTATGTTTGGGTACCGGTGGCGGTTTTCTTCTTCGACCGTGCTTTGAGGATAATATATATGCTCTACACCAACCTAGCTATCTTTCACCCAGGAAGGCTACCGAGGCCCTCCGGACCCTTCACCTGCAACGCAACTTTTCATGCGCTATCGGACAAAGCTACAAAAGTGGTAATACTCAACCCGCCGTTTAGTTGGAGTCCGGGACAACATGCGTTTGTTTCCTGTCACTCGCTGGTGCCGCTGCAGTCCCACCCCTTCACAATTACGACTTTGTCATCTGATAATTCCCTAGAGTTCGTGATCCGGACCCAGAAGGGTGGGACTGGGAAGCTTTTTGATTATGCGTGTGTGTTGCCGGTCAATAAAGATAAATCGAAGACTGTTATCATCGATGGTCCCTACGGCCAGGTTCGTCCACTGGAGCAATTTGACACAGTTTTTCTGTTAGCAGGAGGCGCTGGCTCTACTTTCATCATCCCATTACTGAGGGACCTTGTACGGCTGAGGAGGGAGTCCAAGCCGATGGTGACAAGAAAGATCAGACTTGTCTGGGTTGTTCGGAGTAGTACACAGATTAGTTGGTTCGCAAAGGAGATTGCGGATGCAATAGCGACCCTTGGGAAGTTTGATGGGCTGGTTCTGGAAACGAGTGCTTATGTCACTTGTGGTGTGTTATCAGCGTCATCGTCAAGCTCCCCCAGCAAGAATGGATTTCTTGATGAAGCAAATCCAAAGGCAATCCCTGACGAGAAGACTGAGGATGCGGTAGTAGAAGAGAGCGAACTCCGCGGTGGCGACCGCTGCTGTGGTCTGTTCTCAGCGTTATCACCAAGTTCCCCTAGCAAGAATGGATTTCTTGATGGAGCAAATTCAAGAGCAATGCCTGATGAGAAGACTGAAGACATGGCAGCAGAAGAAAGCGAACTCTGCGGTGGCGACCGCTGCTGTTGTCAGGAGGTTCTCGAAGATGAAGACGCCATCATCGAGGCCAACAAAGCCGATAGGGAGAAGCAAGTCTGCTGCTGCTGTTCGCAATCCACCGTGCCTCACCCAAAGATACCGAAAACGATAGGAGGTGCGGGCCCCGTCGGGGCGCGGACTCAGGATTCTACTTCTTCGCAGAACAGCTTTGCCGCATCGCTTCACTTATCGCCGGAACATATATTTTCTGGCCGTCCTGCTATCAAAAGTCTTTTGAATAAAGAGCTTGAGAAGGCGCTTGGGGAGAGTGCAGTGGTGGTATGTGGCCCGGCTGAATTGATCCAGAAGACGAGGCAGGCCGTTGTTGCGCTCAGTGATGAGAGGGCGGTGCATAAAGGGACTGGTGCACAAGGCGTAAGTTTACCCCCATCTTCGTTTGGTTGGCTGGCTAGGGGCTAACAGGGTTTAGATTTATTTGCATACCGAATCGTTTTCCTGGTAGTATAAGTGTTGCATCTAGCGGGTGGGCGGTTTCTTGTGTATATCATTTAGGGCTATCCGGAGTCTGGGCCCCGTGTGTATATTATGATACCTGTTTAGCTTGTTGGGAGGCAGGACTGTTCGGCATTGGTCATTGTGATTGTGCTGGTTGTAATATGTGGTTTGGTGGGGTTTGTTTGTGTGGAGTACGTCGATGAGAAGAGGGGTTTTTGCAATGCCTGTTAGACCTATGATATGTTTTGAGAAGGATGGATTTCCATTTCCGATGGCAGGAGGCGATTGACTCATGAATAGCCGGTAGAGGGAGGGATAAGAATTTTAATTTCTTAATAATCAACTCGAGCTAAAGATTTCTCTTGTTTGTTTTTGGGTTCTCTGCAATTTCAATTCTATGTGCTGATTAGGAGCAGTGTTGCGGGACGCAGTGATCCTACGGGCACATTACGACAGATTTCGTGGACAACTTTCGCTACATGGCCAGTAGGTCCCCGTCCTATATTTATAGACCTTTATATCAATCGAAAAAGGGGAGCGCTACCACCAGGGCAGTCTTCCAAAGCACTTTGCCTAGTATTCTCTCCATTACCATCCTTCACAATATCTTTCACCCTTCCCTCACGACAGAAGGCCAAAAAAATCATCTTATCACAGAGCATCACTCGCTACCCACCGTCTGCGGTCCTGCCGCCCACAACTGACTCATCAAGGGATCCAATGTCACCGGTACCGCTATCCCCGTAAAATCCCCGCAAAATCCACCTGCTACACCCCACTACCAACTCTCAACATCCTTCCCTCAACCTCCCCCCTTCCCCCAATTTAACCCAATTCCCCTAACCCCTCACCGCGCCCGAACAACAGAACAAAAAAAAAACGGAACAATGCCATCCCCACCCTCAGACCCCCCCACCCTCCCCAAAACCACCCTGCTCGACCACCTCTTACACAACCGCTCGGAAATCCGGACCAAAAATCCGCTCGACGAATCCGAGCCCTTCCAGAAATTGTAACCCTTCCCTCATCGCCTGTCCCCGATTCCACCATTCCGCTTCGCGGGGAGCTAGTCTAATAAGAATGATATAACAGGTGCGAAGCCTGCCGCCGTGGCGACCTAGAAACCGTGCAGGGCTTGATCGCGTTCGAAGGCGTGAACTTGAACGCCGTCGACCGGTTTGATAATCTTCCCTTGACTTTGGTACGTATTTCGCCATTTCTCATGCGCGGGAGTGAGTGAGTGAGTGGTTGGGGTGGCTGAAGGGGGAAGCGACAAGGCTAGTCTGTGCGGGCACTACGAAGTTGTCGAGCTGCTGCTCGAGAGCGGCGCTCTATGCGAGAGGGACACATTTCAGGGCGAGAGGATTTTGTACAATGCCTTGAATAATCGGATTAGGAATTTGTTGGTGCGGTATGATGTATTACCCTCGCTCGCTCTGCCTACTCTCACCCTCCATGGCTGATGTTGAGGGGATAGTACTCGAAAAGTGTCGATCCGGCGCAGCCGTGGGCTGCCCATATCACCTCCTTACTGTCGCGGGAGCCGTTGGATACTACTGACGTAGTTGTGACCGTGACTTCCGCCGCTGGCTTGCAAACGGCCTTTCACCTGCACAGGTTCATGCTCTCAGCTCGCTCGCCGTACTTCCGAAGGAAATTCTCTCTCCCTGCCGTCCCCTTGGCCGCCGCCGGTGACCGCGAGCTTAAAAAGACCATCCGGCTCCCGCAAAAATTCTTCTTGCGCGCGTTCGAGACTGCGGTGAAATATATCTACCTCGGCGAGGTTTCTGCGGACCCTGATTCGGACGGGGAGGTGATGGCGAATATAGAAAAGTTGAGCAAATATCTGAAGATACCGGAGCTGTGGAGGTTTTTGCTAGCGGATACGCCAAAGTTACGACGGCAGCTACGCAGTGAGGGGCTGAAGAAGGCACAAGAGGGAATGGAAGAGTGGGTGCAGGAGAACGTGCTAAAGAAGAGGGTCGTGGTAAGGAAGTCACAGGTCGGGCGAATCAAGATATTCCCGGAAAACGATAGTTTCGCAGACGTGCTCATCCGCTCCGACGAGCCGGACTGGCACGACGCAGACGCAGACGGAGAAGCAGAATCAGAGGAAGAGGAAGAGGAAGACCACCTTGTACACATCTACCCAGCCCACAAATCCCTCCTCCGCTCCGAATTCTTCACGACAATGTTCACGTCCCCCTTCCTCGAGGGCCTGCCCACAACCCCCACCTCGCCCCTCCCCATAATCCCTCTCCCCCTGCCTGCGCCCACCCTCCCATACCTCCTCCGACACCTCTACCTCGAAACACCGACCCCGCCCCCACTCCGGCACTCGCTCTCCCTCCTCTACACCTCCGACATCCTCCTCCTCGACCGCCTAAAGTCCAAATGCGCACAAGTCATCGGCACTACCTCCAACGATCTCCCCTTCCACATCTACGACGTTATCCGCGCAGCATGGGCCACGCGCGTCCCGCGCCTCGAGGCCTTCGGCGCAAAGTACATTGCCGAGCGGCTCGAAGACTTTCTCCCCGACCCGGAGTTTGCGGAGCTGGTCGCCGAGAGCGCGGGGAGGATCAAGGGTCGGCAGGAGACGGATACTATTGAACTCGTGGACGACATTAGGTATTACCTTGACGAGAGATTCAGGATGAGGGTGGAGGATAATCTGGGCTTCTGTGGGAATGGGGAGGAGGCGGCGGCGGTGGTGGGCGAGGTGGACGAGGTGGACCCCAGTCTGAAGACAGGGAAGGGTCATGTTTATGAAGAGTTGCTGGGGAGGGTTGACACACTTTTGGAAGGGTTGAGATTGGATGCTTAGATAGTCAGAGATGTGCACACATACATGTTCGTTCGCTCCTTTGTTTATTCCACCCTCATTTTCGCGAGGCACATTATGATACCAGGGCAGTTATTCTTGGGGATGAATAGAGCTCTAAGATTTCTCATAATGGTAGATTTACAATAACATAGGTAGGCTATCAGGCCGATCAAGTAGTAGGTGGCGGGAAAAAAGCCCGCTTCCAAGTCTATGTAGTTGGGATCATCCATATTTGGCTTTCAATCCATGAGAGGGGGGGTAGCATGAAAATAAAAATTTAAAAAGATGGAGATACGGCGAATCGAACGCCGGACCACCTCTATGCTAAAGAGGTATTATACCACTAAACCATATCCCCATAATTTACCATTTCCGTCGCTTTTGACAATATCAAGCGCTTTTTCTGTAAGCTTCAGTAAAGACTATCAAACACAAGGTACTGTATGCTACAAACATAAACCTCCCCCTGCCATCTAAAACCCATGTTCAGTACTATCCCCTCCTATCGCGCTCGTCGCCGCAGAGCTGGCCACAGCCTGCAGCACCCCATCCAAATAATTCGCCCCGCTCCATTTCTGGTGTGTGAGCACGTCGCATCCAATCTCCTTCTCGCGCCTCTGCACAAGGTCAACGTACGCGAGCATGCCCTCATTCTTAAACCGGGTAGCGAGCTCACACGTAGCGAGGGCATTCGAGTGCAATCCCGCGAGGGACACGAGTTGCAGCACGAAGCCCTCTTTCGCCAGGTCCCAGATGAAGGATTTCAACTGCTCCGGCGTGAAGCCCTCTGCTAGCCAATTGAAGCTGGGCGAGAGGTTGTAGACTAGGTGTTTACCCGCGGCCGGGGAAGAAGGGGAGCGCAGGAGGGTACGGGCGAAGGAGGTTGCCTGCGGGAGCGATGGACGTTTGGTCTCGAGCCAGAGGAGGTCGGAGTAGGGCGCGAAGGCCTGCGTGCGCTTTATGGCGGCAGGGAGGCCGGCGGAGTAGTGGTAGTAGCCTTCCCGGGTGCGAGGGAGGTCCCAGGAGAAGAAGATTTCGTGGCCGAGGAGTGCGCCCGCGTGTTCCCGTGCGACGGTGTTGCTACGGGTTGATGCGTTCTGCATGTACTCTTCGATCTTGGCCTGGGCGTTGGGGAGTTTGGCGAGTTGGGACTTGACAGCGTCGTCGAAAGTTGTTAATTTGTGCTCTGCGAGCCAGGCTGCTTCCGCCCTGTTGAGAGCTCCGGTCGAGGCACCGGTAGATTCGAGGCTTTGGAGGACTTCGCTAAGAGGGGTAGTTTCGGTGGTTGTGCCTAGAATGAATTGGTGGTCGCGGGTGTCGACGGTGCTGTTGATGAGCTTTCCACTCTCACTATCCGTTCGTGCGATCAAGAGGTTCTCCACGCCCATTAGGTCCCACTGGAAGCGTGTCGCAATGAGCCGGTTTATGTGCTCGCTGATAGGCACAAGGACTTTGCCCGACAGGTGCCCGCACTTCTTGCCACCATGCATTTGGTCCTCCAGGTGTATCGCTGCAGCCCCGTTCTCGGCGAAGAGCTTTGCTAGTTTCATTACGGCGGATAGCCCCCCATGTCCGGTGTCCCCGTCCGCGATTATCGGGCGGAGATAGTCTACCCACGGCGTCTCCTTGCGCTGTTGTGGGGTCATGCTCCGGCGCTCGTCGTAATGCTTTCGGTCGTGGAGTTGCTGGGCTTTGAATAGCCGCTGAACCTGGTTTGGTACAGTATTGTACGGGTAATCCCCGAGATCCGGTGATACTTCATTCGTAGTCGTGAGAACACTGGAACAAGCCCATCCACTCACGTATAGTGTCTCGAGATGCGGTGCTTGCTGAGTCATTTGCACGGGGTCAATAGCGCCCACTAATACCTCCTCTTCATTAGCCATCCCCCTTCCTGTGCCATGCCTCTAGAAATGGTGTGGAGGGGATACTAGTATGCACCGGCAACTCCTGTGCCGCCCGCTCATTCAACAACTCGAACAGCTTCCTAGCCGTCTGCGAGCTTGGATAATGCTGCTTCAGCGTGCCTCGCTTGCTAACAACGTCCTCGGCGGAATACGGTCGAGTAATCCCTTTCCATCGTGGTTCCGCCCACCACCTCTTCACCCCCTCAACCTCGGCAGCAAATATCGCGTCTTCCTCTTCGGGTTTCGGAGGGTGTGTTGAGAGCATTCTCAAGGTCGAGTTGGGAGTTGTTGCACACAGGATTCGCGGGAGGAGCTCGACCGGCCGCAGGACTGGGCGGCGAAGAAGAAATTGAGCAATCATTTCGTGTTTGGTGTTGAGAAGGTGGAATTGACCTTGGAAAGTCAAGGTGGGGTGGACGGAGCGGGTATCTAAGGCAAGGATGCGACAGTTTAAGTTCTTGGCTCTGTAATGGCGCAACACATGATTTCGGAGTACGGCAGTGGGGAAGCTACAGGGCCCATGTTGCGGTTTTCGCACCGTAGAGAGGGCGAGACAACGTAAGAAAAGGAAAATACACAGAAAGTGACAAGATCAAGAAAAGGAGAAGAAGCCACACTATTTAAGGAGAGCAAACAATGACTACGAACCCTCACGCAAGCAAAGCGACAATTACATACGCACCGAAATGCATAGACAGTCCATAAAGGCACGCATTCCCACCACAAACATTCAACACCACACAGCAGCGCAGCCCCAATTACGCGAGCGCGATAGAACCCTAAATCCAGGCAGCCTCGATTCCACTTTCCAATGGTTCGCACACATTCAGGAAGCAGATGGCCCGGCGTCTGCCATTGTCGAGTGATACTATGTGAAGAATATCATATAATAAAAGCCCGGTTTTAGGATTTCAGGCAGGGTACAAATGACTTATTCTGCCAGCTTCGCTCCAAGACGGACTGCCTATTACATACCAGATGTGTGCGGTACCTAATCCCAAACAAAAGGCCACTAAGGAATGGCAAAGAAGAACGGCCACCCGTGTTATGGTAGGTATTATATGTACTGCAGGCCGTGACCTGCGATTAAGGTGATATCGCGATCGAAGGTATAGTTAGTTGGTAAAAGTAGAGAGACAGTAGCAATGGTGCGCAGAATGGAGGAAACGAATTAGAAAAGAAGAAAGAAACAATGACACGAATAACCTGATACGGGTAGGTGTGAATGATGCCTAGGGAGGAAATTTAAATATATATATATGATTATAATAATATAAAGGTACTCGCACATTATGGTACCGGGGCAATTTTTTTTAATTCTTCCTGTTTACCATACATGCTCATGACTGCGATAGGTAACTTGAGTCCATGCACCGTGACACCAACCGGAAGGTATTACTTTTCCAATGGTAGGGTAGCACGTATGTCCAGTGCGAAGAGCGTAAGTTAGGTTCTTTTCATCGAGTGCATTTTTTGGTTAGGGGTTATCCACAAAATTGGAACCCGCTGCTCATAAGTCCCGATATAAATAGCCATTATACCACCGTCCGAAGCTACCGACGTCTCTTTTACCCGGCGGCCCATGATAGGCTTAACAATGAGTGAACGCCTCAACATCCCCATCCCACGCATTAACTTCAAATTACACAAGGTTTTCATAATGTAGCAACACGCGATCGTTTCAACTGAGAAGTGATAATAGCAAACAGTCAAGATCACAGATTGCTGCCAACTACCTCGACTAGAATGATAGGAAAGATATAGACAAACTATATAGTGAGGTGGCTTGGTTCCGCTGCTACCACCAGGCTTCCGCAACAAAGAACAAAGGCATTCAAAGAAAGCATATAGGAACAAAAGGAATAATAAAGAAAGTGTAAAGAAGTCCGAACTTGTACCCGGCTTGAGAACAAAAATACAGAGTCAAAGGAAACCATATTCCAACACATAACTCAGCCGGAACACCGAGTGACATTCTATGAGGTCACTTTTTTTATCTTTTATTCTAATTAACCAGCTTAGACCTTTAGCCAACTTAACTTACAAGGTGTCTTGTCATATCGGGAAAAGAGGTCAAGCCTCAACGGCCTTAAAAATCGCCTCCATGGAAAGGCTTTTGGGCCTCTCGATCGGCAAGCCAAGAGCTCTGTCCCATATTAACTGCGCCAGGGGGCCTAAGCCTCTCGACACGCCGAAGGTAACGGTGTAGTAAAGGTCTTGATTGATCCTACCGCCGCCCGGACCATTAGCCTACACCCCATAGGGAGAACAGGAGGGAGGGTATAAAAAAATACCCATAATGATGAAACAAAACGCCTGAAGCAGAATCCACGTTCGGATGCGGGTTCCTGGTCTTCCCGTGCTTCGTTAAAATCCTCGGCGCGATCTCGCTATTCTTCTTGACGAGTTTGAATACAGCTCCTTCCGCGACTTCGGGGCGAGACTTGGCAAAGGCCATGAGCGCCTCGAAGCGAGGATCAGGCTTACGAAGGACGGCATGGCCGTAGCCGGGGATTACCTGCCCGCTGTTGAGAAGGGACCAAAGGTAGATTTCGATATCTTTGTCCGAGTAGTTGTCACCAACTACCTTGCGCATTGCTTGGATAAACCGAAGGACTTCCTGCGCTGCCAAACCATGGAGTGGCCCCGCGAGACCCTGGAGACCAGAAGAGTATGAGAGGAAGGGGTCACTGAGCGCGCTACCGACGAGGTGAGTTGCGTGCGCGGATACGTTACCACCCTCGTGGTCGCCATGCAGCGCGAGGTAGAGTCTTAGGAGGTCTACAAAACCAATGTTGTCAGATTTTCCGAGCATCGCAGCATAGTTATGTGACCAATCCTGCTCCAGGTCGACAGAGGCCGGGAGAGGGCCGCCGCCGAGGTAGGTGTTTTGGTAAATCTTTGCGGCAATGGTGGGGAGCTTAGCTAGGAGGGCGATGGAGTCATCGAACGTGGGTTCCCAGTAGTCGGCTTTTGATAGGCCTTTCTCGTATAATTTGGCAAACTTGGAGTCGTGGTTTAGAGCAGAGACAGCGATTGCGACTATCACAATTGTAAGCTCGAATACGTAGCTGTAGGGGGAAAAGAGGACGCACACTGTGTCATAGGATGTAGAGTAGTCGGCATATTATCCAACATCTTCTCAACAAAATCCGGCAATCCCGAATTCTCGGCCAATGTTCTGCTTAACCCACGGACCTGCTCGACAGTAGGAACCTGTCCAGTCAACAGCAACCAGAACATCCCCTCGGGGAGCATCTCCTTTCCGGAAGTCCCCTTCGGCAAGACCCTCTGGCAGTCCTTGATCGTCTTTCCATGGAACCTAATCCCTTCATTGGCATCGAGAACAGAGCCTTCCCAGAGCATACCCTTAATACCTCTATTCACCCATCCCATTAGAAAATCATTATATAGGTGGGGGTGCCGTGAAGGAAAAGCAAACCTCATCCCACCGATAGCATTCTCAACTCTAACTTCCCCGAGCACCTTCCGTCCATGTTCCGCCTTAAGCTTCTTCAACATCTCACGCTTCACGGGAATAACCTCATTAAGCGTCTCCTTGAGGTCTTTCTGGGCCGAAGTGGAAGCATTGCGCTGACCAACGTAGGCAGGGCGGATGCGAGAAGCAATTCCACCAACGCTGCGACTCAGCGCTCTAGCAGACATTGCGAATTGAGAGGAAAGGTTAGTGTCCGTACGTTTTTCGCAAGGAAAGGGGGCGCGGTATACAGGTGTGGGAACAGATGAGAGGAATAGAAAAGAAGGAACCCGGACGAGCCAACGGATCTGATGAGAGGTGAATATTGTCTGTGGGTCTGGCTACACTCGGTTCCCTAGTTGCCTTACTTTTAGCTAGTTGGGTCGGACCTCGGGCCCCTGTCTCCACATACACCTCCGCTTATCTGATCCGAGGTTTGTTATCAGAGGCCAGCCCCAAAGATCAGTAGTGCACAAAATGCTTACTCGACCTTAGCAAGTCAAATAATGGTAATATTATTATTATTTTGGTTATCATAAGTAATAATCAACGACTGAAGGCAAGGTATCATACGGCTCCGTAGTTCAACTAGATCGACAGAAATTGAGGTACCCAACACCTAATTCATCCAATAGAATTCCAAACAGCAGAGTAGCGCAAACAAGCTACCACTCACTTAGAGCTCACCCAGTGCGGGCACCGGTAGACCGACTGTCCTAAAAACCCTTAAACCACCACCTCAACCTCCTCGGCACCATACCTGCATAACACGGTAACTTAAACCCCTAATTTATGATATTATACACAACAAACCATTCAACCGCCCAATCCAGAGCTCATCCTCTCATCTCAAGCCCAAAACAGAAAACACAATCCCCCCCCCCCACTAAAAATAAAAAAAAGAAGCGCTTTTTTTCTTTCGCAAAAATGGACAGACTTAAAAATACGAGGATAAATTAGAAAGAAAAGAAGAAAGAAGACATGACAGTCCAGAGGAGGAAAGAGCTATCCAAACCCCGCAGAGCCCGACATTCTTCTCCAAGATCAAAGCCCTCTTAATCCAGCGGAATACCATCGTATTCCCCATACCCGAGAGCTAAGTTCATGTTCTGGAGACATTGTGTGGCAGCTCCCTTAAGTAAATTGTCGATAGTTGCGCAGACAACTACTCTCTTTCCGGAGGAGTGGACGCCGAAGCCACCGACTTCCTGTTTGATTGTTAGCAAAGCCGCCCCTTAGTGAACATAGGAAAATTTATACAAACTCACCACGCCATGCTTGCCAGAGATGTTCTTGACGAGAGGGGCCTCCCCAGTAACCTTGATGAGCTTCTCCCCGGCGTATCTATCCTGGTACAAATTCCTAATCTCCCGAGAAGTCATCTCCTTGGCCAGGGGGATGCTAACAGTGTGATGAATCCCCTGGAACCAAACTGCGACGTGAGGAACGAAAGCAACAGGGACACCTAGTTGAGCTCCAATCTCACGTTCGTGGATATGGTCAGTCAAGCTATAAGGCATCAAGTTGTCCTTCAACTGACTGACGTCATTCTTGGAACTTGGCTTTGTCCCAGCCCCAGAATAACCAGATACACCAAATATGGTGGGAGAACCGGTGAGGTAAGGCACTAAAGGTGCGATAGCAATCTGGGCTGCAGTAGCATAGCACCCAGGGTTGGAGATACGAGATGCCTTGGTCAGGGTCTCCCGTGGCACAAGCTCTAATTCCCAATTTATCAACACGATCGCCCGATTCCATTACCGCAAGAATATACATACCAGGCAATCCATAAGTCCATTTGCTATCAAACCTGAAATCGGCACTCAAGTCGACAATCACGCTCTTGTCCTTTCCAACATCCTCGACAGCATCTACAAATGGCTTGCAAACGCCGTTAGGAAGAGCCATAACCCAGCAGTCGACTTCACCATTCTCCTCCATCCTTCTAATATCCTCAACACCCAGGTTCTGGTAGACGATTTCCTTCCCATCCTTGGTATATCCCTCAAGCTTCTTTCCAGCCAGCTCCCGAGATGAAACATGAGTAAGATCGAAATGTGGGTGAGAATTGATGAGACTTATCAAAGCTTGCCCAGTGTAACCCCTAGCACCAATGAGCGCTACCTTGGAAGGCTTGCCGTTGGTTGCGTTGCTTGAGCCTAATGGTGGGTTGGGGTTTGTAGAGGCAAACCCTCGCCGCTGTTGACGAAGAACAGGTCCCATTGAAGCAGCCCATCGTGAGCCCGGAATTGTGGATGTACAGAAACTCCTAGCCTGTTGCTTGATACTAGTAACAGCTCCCTCAGACCTTCCGGACTCGCGGCTACCAGCATCAGCCAAGAACCCCCCGATCAAAGACCTAACTTCCTCAGGTCCCTCATATCCGTACCAGAAGTGGACCTGGCCCCCATGGCTGAAGCTCCCCTGGGACCTGTCGAAATGCCAGCCCAGCTGCCCATCGCCCTGCCTGACAGACCAAATCAGCCTGGGGTATTCCTTCTTGACCGAGTTGAAGACGTTATCGGCAACGTTGCCCAACCACCCGGCCTTGGTCGACGAGAAGAAATCCAGCCTTGCAGGCTCGTCGGGGCTCCGGCCCGGAAGGACAATAGCCAGAACCTCAAGAGGCTCATCGGCGTATGCCTTGAATTTAGTTGTCTGTAAAAAGCTCAAATATTCAGATGTGTCGTTTTTCTCTCTGCTCAATACCTCTTCCAGCCGTGCTCGATCTTCGAACCCCTCAATACTAGATATAGTGGTGAGCTTGTTACCTCTCCTTATGAGAGTCCCAGCACCGGTATCGGTGAAGAGCTCCTTTTGGAGATCTTCGGTAGCAATAATAGCAACACTAGAGGTCCTAGGTAGTCCATCCAACAACTCCTTAATCTCCTTAATCTTCAGCCTTGTCCCGTACCGGCACCACCACTGCTCCATCAAACCAGCGTACTCCTCGTCCAGGTTGATAGTGGAAATCTTCTCATTAGTCTCGCCATTGAACAAGCCACCCCTCTCAGACAAATACACGATCTTCAGGGGCTGGAGGGCCCGTGCGAGTTCACCAGCCGCAGTATCCGCATTGACGTTCAGCAGCTGCCCCTCGGCAGTTTCTGCCGTTGACGTCAAAATCGGAAGACACCCCGCCTTGATAGCGGCCTCGATAGGACGTTTGTCGACGCTCGTGATCTTTCCTACAAGGTCGTACTTCTCGCGGTCTAGGTAGTCGGCTTGAAAAACACCGCCGGTGATGGGCCTAGCCCGAACTCCGAGCTTCTCCAATGCTTCGACAAGCTTTAAATTCTCATCGAGGAATAACTGTCTCGCCAGAGCAAGGGTCCTTCCATCCGTAACCCTAATCCCGTCCTCAAACTGGGGTTCCACACCCGCTGCCTCTAGCATCTTGTTAAGCTGTGGGCCCGCGCCGTGAACGACGACGGGGAATAATCCGACATGGTTAAGGAAGGACAAGGAGTTTGATAGCGAATCCAAGTGCTCCGTAATGATTGCCCCGCCCACCTTAATGACGGCGAATTGCTGAGATTGAACAGATGTGAAATGTGACAAGTACTGCTCCACTTCCCTCTTGGACCCAATGTTATTGAGCAGCTGGATAACGGTGGACCGTGTGGACAACGGCGACGGGGAGAGGCTGGCGGTAGCATATGACGAGGCAGTTACGCAGAGTGGGGAGGGCGAAGAGGTTGGGGGAATTGCGGCAGCAGGGCGAATCACACGCAAGTTCCTAGAAGTGGGTAGGCGAACAACCCGCCTGGATGAGTTGCGGAGCCCGAGCAACATAATTGTCGAGAGCAATTGGTGAGAGGGGAGTAGGGAGCCGCAGTGGTACGGAAATGGAAAAGTTTATCAACGAAAAAAAAAAGAGAGAAGAGGGAAAACAGGGAAAAATCAACCCATATACCGGAGACAAGAATAAGCAAAAATTAAGAGAAGGGAAAAAAGGTTGCCAGATTCCCTCACCAGCCAAGTGATGGAAGGGTTCGTGATTCGAACGGGCACACTTATAGGACCAGGCAGGACGGTTGGATTGAGGTTATGTCGGCTCCAAGCAAGGTCTGAATGCCCCGGAGAAACAAAGGCACAGTGATAAAGACGATGGAACTATTATTACCAAGGGTATGGTAGGAGGAAAGAGGGTAAAGAGAGGTGTGAAGGAGAACAGGAATTGAGCGATCCAACAAAACATCACCGACAAAACACAAGGATTTATTCCCTCTCTCTCACACACAGGCAGTCTCAGAGGGTCATTCCATTCACTCATCTTGAGAAAATCACTTCATGCGGCCATCCTTCTCCCCCACCTGCCTGTTTTTTTCCCCCTCCATCCACATGTCTTGGCAATTGACCATCGACGCCCCCGAACGCTGCAAGAAAATTTTTATCTCATCATGGGGCTAGAGGTGCAGGTATTCAGAGTCAGGCAAAGTGATGATGGCCGCAGCCTCGCAGCAGCGATCCCCAACCCAGGGCTCAACTCTCGTGTGCATAAACCAAAACTGAAATTCGCCGCCAGAGCTCCTCCGGTAGTCAGTCCACGCCACGGATAGCCACTCCTTCCCTTACCGCACGATAGCCTTCACTAAAATATCGGATTGTTCCATTTACAGCACCCCGCGATACGAGCCGCTATCGCCCCACCGCAAATAGGGCCTGCAATCGAGTGACCGCCAAACCCTATCTCCCCTATCTCCCACCCTCGTTAAAATATACTCACGTGAAAGATAGTCTAGGCAATGATATATTGTCCTATGATTTTCATGGGTGATTGGAAAATTCAATAAAAAATTTAAATAAAAACAAGAAATGCAACCATGACATCAGATTAATAATCTCCCATAAGGATATTTAAAGTGTACCGTATTCACCATCCTCTCCCTCAAGTTAGTTCTCCCATCAGTTTGCTTGACCCCGGACTAGGTCAAAACAAACAGAAGCTACCAGACAGTATAAGAAAAAAGTCAAATTGGCTGTTCAGGTTCCTGATTATTGGCTGGTCGAGGGGAAAGCAAAAGGAGAAGACGAAAAGAAACGAGAATACCTTTGAAATTACAGTGAAAACCGTTTCCATCAAAACTAACTGCACATAGGGAATTCCAGCAGATACACAATAAAGAGAAGAGAAAACCAAAGAAAAAACAGGAAAGAAAACATGAATTTCGCCGGTTCCACAACCCAAAGACAGCAAAGCATCCCATTGACCTAATTCCAAAAAAACCCAAGAGTTATATTGAAAATTGGCCTATTTTTTGCCTGCTTATTTTTGTATTGTTTCATTTGAATATCTCTCGTCGTGATTCTCATGTCCATTCATTGTTGGATTGCCATTAGACATGAAGCTTGATTCCCCACCACCACCCCAAACCAGGACTTCTTAACCACGGTAAAGCCAAGTTGCCCACTCCTCCGTGTCTATGAAAACCGCTCCCGCGCCAGAAAAAACCAAACAACCTCTCCCACACAGCTCGATTATTTTTGGCTAGATCCAGTGTACAGTCAGAGAGTGTTTTACGCATATATCCACAGTTAGGGGTTGAGGGAAGTTGAACGAACGTGATAACGACCGGGACAATGATAATCACCAAAAGAATGATGATGCCAACGACTATGCACATGCGCATCTTCATGTCCTTCCACCACATTTGCTTTCGGACCCTGTTGGCCCCGCGGCGGAAACCCAAAGCAGACACAGCAAGATTGTCTAAGGATGAGTATATTATGTCAGCATTTCCCTTCACAGGGCTGAAATTCCTCTTTCAGGAAAAAGAGTGAATGGTTACTAACCAGTCTTATCTTGGAGGCTGTCCAATCTGGCACCACGGTCAGCGACCTTGTTGATGTTCTCCCGCATGATTCCGACGGTATCGTCGATTTGCTAAAAAAAACACATGTCATCATCATCAGCGAAAGCACCCAATATTAGGCGGGCTCATATAAAGGTCTAGTATGGAAGAAATTAGGGAGAGAAAAAGAAAAAAGGCCATGAAACATCGCGCGCGAGATAAACCGAGAGAGCTAGCTATGCTACAGTGAGTGCGACTGGGGCTGAAGTGACCTCACACCAACCTTTCGTCGCACCACTGGGACCAAATGCCCAGCTGCCCTCTTACGAGAAACGCAGGGAACAATGAGGGTTCGTGAAAGTAGAAAATCAAACATGGCGAGCCAAGATCGCGCAACTTTATTGTTGCCGAGAACGACTTCACCTTCCCCCCTGACATACGCGGCTTTGAGGTGATCGCCCCCCACAAGAGCTCAAAGAGCCAGGGGAGCCAGGAACCAGTCGGTCCGTCCCGTACTCGAAATAACCAGATAGGTAAAGGGAAAGGGGAAACCAACCGCTTGAATAGCCGCAGTCCTCTGGTTTCCGGGACCTCCAGGCTGTCCTTGACTACCTCCAGCACCACCGCTGGGGATATAAGGATCGTACGGCTGGTCAGACATTATGAATTTTGTGAAAAGTGAGTTCGGTTAGCGTGAAAAGGATTCGATAAAGGTGAGCGATGTGAAAAAAGCGGGCTCGTGAACAAGGAGGTTGTAGTTGTTGTAGTTGTCAGGCGTACAAGTTTCGATGGAGGGTAAGTTGAAGGAGGTGGAGGGATGGGAGGTGGTGCTGATGATGAGAGGATGGTCGACTTGCTCGGTCGCAAACAAGGATGGGAGATTGGGCGAAGGAGGCAACCGGAGCTGCGGTACGGTACCCTATGTTTGAGATATGTACCCAATGTAACGAAAGGTTGTTGTGAACTCGGATGATGACAGAGGCAGTATGATCAAATCAATATGTATAAAGGTATATTCTCATAGAATTAAGGAGCGATGGGAAAGTATCATAGTCTAGAGAGCCACAAAGAAAATGGTTGCATTTCATGTTATGGTGGGGGGGGGATTTTTTTTTCTCTTGAAAATTCCATTCAGGTGCAGTTATTTCTGGCGCGCGGCCTGGGCTGGGAGGCTCAGGGGCGCAGCCACGAGAGTGGCACATCCAGTTTCTTGGTGGTTAGTGTGATCGTCACTGCCTTGGAGGCCGAAGCCAGTAGCGAGTTCTCGCAGCAAGCAGCGACCGCAATAACCATACGGTACTGGTCTACCGCAATACAGCACTAGTACAATAGGAGCCTTAGAAGTGCTCATGGTGAAGGCACTTGATCGCATTTTATTTCTAACCCGCGATAACTTCTCCAAGATTATTTAACCACTTATCCAAGATGATGTCGGCGAAGATAGCGATAGCGAACCGCTTCTGTCTTCACACGATCAGAGATGGGGAAGATGCGGGGACGCCATAGTCTTTGGGACTGAGCACAGGAGGATCTCTAGCCCCAGCAACCTAGCCCGACCGTTTCTCCATCTAGCCAGCCCCTCCGTCCAACATTTTTGACGCCCTCCAGAGGGAGAGCCGAGCCAAGATCTGTGCTGCAGCGCTGCAAATAAACCGGCTCAGCAACGAAAGCTACTCCACGAGCACCGTTACTGTACTCGAGTAGTGAATTGTGTGCACCCGAACTGGCAAGGTGGCCGGGCGCCATGGGGGTCGCTATTACCATGAACTCCTTTGACCACGAGACCAGGGTTGGCAACCTCCCTCCTTGGCATTTGGGATGGTAGTGGGGGGGGGCAGGCTGTTTATTTATTTATTTTGGACTCAGGATGAAGCAGGAAGACGTGGTGGGTGGGTGCCCAATTTATTTGAGCACTCTTACCGGTATCTCTTTGCCTGGGGTTCCGAGTGTGCCTGAACTCGTGGTATGGGACAGTGCTTGTATTTATTTTGCACTTTACAAGCCAAGAAGAAAAAAAGAAAGCCAAAATGAAGTTACTGCGGGCCAAGTACCGTAACTTGCCGGTATTCATAACATCGTGTCATAAATAGCTTTATCATTTTACTGGGGGATGGCTGGGGATCTGGAATCTTTGGGTGGGGTGTCTAAAATTCCATGATATCGATCGTGTTCACCACACTCTGCTCACAGGAAACCATTGACTGGAGTACACAGGGATACATTTGGCTGGCCAGCCTCAGACAGCTGTTCCATAGCATCTTGCTGGGCAATGTACCGTACTGTACTAGTACTCGAGTACGGTACTCGAGGATTATTGTCTTAGGTGCGGACAGGCACCAAGGGCTGATTGGGCAGGCATCGACGGTGATCCGCCACATAGGAATGCTCGGAGAAACGGTGCCGGTAGAACTGGCAAAATCACAGAACGGCACTCACTCAATCACAACAAAGTGAAAAATCTGCTGGCACTGTTCTTGCACCAGCATGCACCCGGGTGCCGACATGAATAGGAAAGCGCCCCAATTAAGTATAAATTTCATATATTATCCCGGATATACCTGACCATTGAGTAGGGAGCCACCCGAGAAGGCCGAGGGAAGAAGTAGGGAATGGAGTCTCACATCTTGAAGTCGTTCCCTCTCCATGAACGATGGTTTGGTCAAAGAAGATCTCTGAGAAAATACTTGTCCTGCACACGAGAGACTTTGAGCGGGACCATCCCGGAGTCAATCGAATTGGTTACGCGGCATTCGTCATCGTGTGCCCCCGATCCAATGGGAGATAAGCCAACCAGCCCTCCAGAGAGCAGGAAAGCAGGACGAAAGAAAAACAAAAAAGTAAAAATAGCCCGATTATAACAAAAGCATATCCGCACCCAGACAATCGCAAGGTGGGAGGAACGAAGGGAAAGGAAAGGTGTGAATAGGAGAGAAAAAAAGTGCGAGACAAGGCGAGACGAGATACCGGTAATTAGTGTGACCACCAAGAGAAACGGATACAGCAAACTCTCACTCTTTCTCACTCACCTCTTGGCTTCTTGCTCTTTTCCAGGTTTTTATAATTCTTTATCCGTCCCTGCCCTGGCGCCCGTCCTCCTCCGTCTTTCCCGCTTCCCCTCCTCCTTGTCCAGCTTCAGCTTTCTTGTTGCTTGCGTCCCTCCCTCCCCCGTCGGTTTGATCATTCTTCATCCCTCCGGTGTCTTTCGTTCTCCCCCCCAAGTCGCTCGTTTTTTCTCCTCCCCACCCAACCCTGGCATTGCACATTGGTTGTGACCTGTTCTCTCTGCCAAGCTGCCCTCCCGTCGTTTCATTATTGAATTTTGTTCCTTCTTAGATAACGGAGGAGTAATTCACATCCGTCCTTAACTCTCGCTGCTGTTTGTTTTGTTTTATCCAGATATCGGGAAACACATTTATTGACCACCGGGTATTTGGCACGACGGCTCTGGGCTCACTCGTTTTGTCCAGGGGACTGGGGGTTTCAAGAAGCGGTCCAGGGCCACGATACTGGCATCTGGCGGCTCCGGCAGTCTAGATAATCTTCCGACTACAAATTCACTGGCTTCAACGTCTTTAATCTCCGCGACGGAATTCTCTTGCTCCGGTTACTTCCAGAGCTCCTCAACGCGAGAGACGTCCTTCCTCCGTGGGATACTCGCTCTTACTGCCTTTAGCTGGCCAATCGTGAGATCGTTGGACACTCCCGCACATCACCAACCATGCTACGATCACCAATGGCAACCCTACGCCGCTTATCTGCATCGCTGCTATTGCTGGCACCTCTAGTTACTGCTTACGAACTTGACCTTGACAATAAAAGTACTCACTCACACCACTCCTACTCAATGCTTTACCTCTGGCACCGGGAATACTTGCTGACCTAATTGTCCTGTAGAGTCAATTCTCGACATATCGCGAAATATTGCCTACAAAATGATGACGTTCTACCCGGGGAATAAGACAGGAGGAATTCCAGGCCTTTTTGGTGACCCATACTACTGGTGGGAATCGGGTGCAGCTTTTGGTGTAGGTGATCACATGGAGTATAATCAACTTGACCGATTGCTAACTTTGGAGAAAACTGCAGTCATTGATAGATTATTGGTACTATACGGGCGATGAGGGATATGTCAATGTTACTACAGAGGCGATGTTGCATCAAGTTGGACCCGACCAGAATTATATGCCACCAAATCAATCGAAGTCACTTGTATGAATTTGTACCCACGATACAACTCGCAATGCTCATTGTTTTTTTTTAGGGAAATGACGACCAAGGATTTTGGGCTTTATCGGCGATGTCAGCAGCCGAGAAGAACTTTCCTAACCCCCCGGCTGACCAACCTCAGTGGCTCGCGCTATCACAGGCTGTTTTCAACTCGCAAGCGGCACGTTGGGATATGCTAAAGTGTGGTGGGGGTTTACGTTGGCAAATTTTCACATTCAATGATGGTTATGTCTACAAGAACACTGTCTCGAACGGATGTTTCTTTCAACTTGGTGCTCGGCTGGCGAGATACACGGGGAACAAGACTTATGCAGAGTGGGCCGAGAAAGCGTACGACTGGACGGAGGCCATTGGGCTCCTATCGAAAGACTATAAGCTATTTGATGGATCTGACTCAAACTTAAATTGTTCCGAGTTGAACCATATCCAATGGTCCTACAACGCCGGGCTTTTCCTGGCGGGAGCGGCTTATATGTACAACTATGTAAGTTGTGGAATTGGTGATTATTTTTAGTATCCATGCTAACCGCCTCTCGGAACCACAGACCAACGGGGAGGAGCGTTGGCGTACGCGTCTGTCCGGTCTCTTGAATGCAACCGATGTGTTCTTCGTCAACAACACAATGGCGGAGGTTGCCTGCGAGTCTAGCAACACCTGTGACGTTGACCAGCGATCTTTTAAAGCATATACCTCCCGTTTTATGGCCCTGACTATCAAGATGGCCCCTTGGACTACCGACTTTATCATGCCGAAACTTAAAACATCTGCTAAAGCAGCTGCGCGGCACTGCTCATTCGGGGAAGATAAGAACACATGCGGGATGATTTGGACGCAGGAAGGGTGGGACAATAAGTACGGAGTCGGAGAACAGATGTGTGCATTGGAAACGATTCAGAGTAATCTTATCAGTACTGTAGCTCCTCCAGTAACAGCAGACAATGGAGGCACAAGTGTGGGGAACCCAGCAGCAGGAACTGGAGGAGACAGGGCCGTTTCGGCTCCCCAGACATCACCAACCACACAAAAGGATCGAGTTGGAGCCGGGTTCTTGACGGCTTTTGTCATAATACTGATGATTCTGGGAGGGTACTTTATGATTGTCTAATCATGGATGGATGTTCCTTGGCCTATTTTCCCTTCCTTTTCTTAATATCACTTTTTTCCCTTCATGTTCATTTGTATAAAGTTGGTTGGGGTGGGGTTACCTCTTGCTAAAACCCCGATCAGCTTCCAGTCACGGGGGGTATTTGGTGTTATCTTCTCTTCCCTTGCCGGGTTCCCTTTTCCTATTTCTTATGCTATTATCTTGTGCTTGCGAGGGATATCCTAGCGTTGAACAAAGTTATCGTTGTCTTTTTTGGTGACTGACGAAGAGATGTACAAATATGCAGTGGGCGGATTCGTTTTTTTATTTGTTTTCCTCTTTTATCTTTTTTTTTCTCACTCCTAATATGGTTTTTGGGGAGTGGAGATGTATAGTTTTTTCTTCTTTCCTTTTTCTTGGTATTCCAGGTGATAAAGGGAAGGTATATAAAGGCTCGACGATTGGATTTTAAAGCAAGGCGTAATATTTGTCTAAGTAGGTTAGCGTGTGTATATTTCAATCCCATCAACTTGGATGCAGTTTTGATGTCTGGTGTTGACAAGCGATACTGTAAAAGAAGGTATCCGCGAAAGTGCTGAAATATGGTGATTCGCGCATCACATTAAGACATGATGTACCGGTACTGGTAGGGGGACGTTGGGGTCACTAAAAAACGAAGGAAAAACAAGCTTCGCGGCGCTCGGGAGCCAAGAATAGGTGCATAACGATGATACCCGTGTGATTGGTGTCGTGCATTGTGCTTCTGGTTTTGACGGGTTGGGGATGATAGACCACCGATCTCGCACCATGATGTGAATGATTTGGTGCCCGAGTGCAGCGGAGCGACTGTATTTTCCGTCCAAAATCTCATTCCCCTTCCAATGGGGAAACGGTTCGGGGCCAAGATAAGGCCGATTACAATTGTGAGTCGCAGGGCTCTTTGGAATTAGGCCAAGCCGGGTCCCTCGCCTCTCTGACCAATGGAGACTGCGGAAACCCCCTTTGTGCTCCCGCCGAGACCATTTGTTCTCGTGTCACCGACTCGCAGGGAGCTGGCGACAGGGGGAGAGATTATCAGTATTCTACGAGCACTAGCCAATTTCGATATGAGGATACCGGCAGCTGTGGTAGGAGCAGTAATAACTCCCACTGGAGGGAGAGGGAGAGTAGAAAAGCCGGTATGCTGGTGCTGGATTGGAATAACGTTTTTACACGGTCTTGCTCGTCCCAGGCTGGAGGCTCAAAAACAGAGACCAGATACAGTAGAGAAGCATGGTACGTGCCGGGACCGACCACTCCCGTTTGAAAAGTCCTCGTAATCGATTCATGTAGTTGTGGCTGTGGCTCGTTTGGCACTAACATACTACCCAAGCAGCTACACGAATGGACTAGTGTGGTTACGAAGTCTCTTCAAACGGGAATGTGCTGGTACAGATATAAAAAAAATAGTACCAGACTTTACCGCAGGAGGCAGCCCGGAGGACGTAATTGAGCTGGATCCCAGGCAAAGGTGTACCTGTTTGTCTTGGCACCAGGCACACAATGCGCACAGATTTTTTGTCACCCCTTTTCCAGAAGGAAGTTTTGGACCACCCAGCACACGGTTCAATTGCCGGTACTATACCTGGGATTCTGCGGCGCTATCAGGCGTTCATAATGATGGAGGCCTTCCTTCTCTCACGCACTTCCCTCCTTCCCTACCTCAGTTCTCGTGAGTCTTTGCTACGGGTTGTGGTTTTCGCTCTTTTTTTTCTGTTTGGATGCAGGTTTCCTTGTTTGGTACTGCTCCAGCCGTTCTTTTCATCAGACAAACATACGCTCTTTTTTTGGGAACCATTTTCACTCTTTTTTTTACATAAAGATCTGTCTTATTTGGTATCACTGGGGTTATTTAATTCTAGATCGTTCCCATCCTGAGAAGTCATGGCTCCTTCTGGCTGGGGTGTCTCACTGTTGCTCCTCCTGCAAGGTTTCCTTATAAGGAACACTCTTGCAGCAAGAGCCATACATGTCGAATTCAGCAAACCACTGGCGGATAACTCAACAGACGACTTCCTCTTCCCGCTGGTCATTGGTGAAAACGACGCCAAACAAACCGTATACCTCGCCCCATCCACCAGCAATGCACATACCTTCGCCATATCGCCAAAAGCGTGTACACCCCTAGGCAACAACACTGCGTGGCCCGGATGCGTGAAGTACCGAGGCGGCGTCTTCGACCCAACAAAGTCATCATTCAAACCCGGCTCTGGTGACTCGACGAAGCTGGACTGGAGGAATGATCAGTATACGCTTTTCGCTGATGGGGCTTACGGTCAGGACACCATAACCCTTTCGGACAAGGCTGGGGACGTTCAATTGAAGGACTTGGAAATTGGCTTGGTGGATGCATGTAACATGACATCGGGATTCCTTGGATTGGGTCCTAACTCGACGTTGTTGGAGCGGTTGTATAAGGATGGGAAGATCGAGTCTAGGTCTTATGGTTTGCATGTTGGCATCGATATCACGAATTATCCGTACCCGGTTTTCGATCCTACTTTTGATACGGGCGAGAAGCCGAAGGAGGAGTCAGATTACAATTCTGGTATTGGGAAACGGTCGAGGATAACGGAGAGGGCTGAAGAGAAGCCAAAGGAGGTACATTCATTTGCTGGGGGTTTGACGCTGGGAGGATACGATAAGTCAAGAATCGATAATAGGACGGCTTCGTTGACAGTGCCACTGTCAGCGGATGGACTGCTAGAGCTGGAGCTAACGGAATTGATTGTGATTAATTCGTGGATGGTAAATGATAGTCCAGTACACGACCTGTTTAATGAGACGAGGAAGGTCATCATTGACTCCAGTACGCCTTATATGTGAGCACTGTAGTTACTCCTTTCTGGGTAATGTGGGGGCTAATATTGATTAGGTATCTTCCGGATAAGACTGCAGATGCGTTGAGTTACTCTATGGAAGCTTATTATGGTGATCCAATGGTGGACTTCTTTTATGGGTCGAACCCGGACAAGTATCTTGGTAATGTCACGTTTACATTACAAGCTCCTGGCGGTTCCCAGAGCATCAAAATTGTTGTTCCACCGTCAGTATTCCAACAGCCTATTGGGATGCTTAGAGACTACCAGCCAGTGGGAGATGGATACTATGACTACTATATGCCAATAAAACAGTTCAAAGCATCTTCCAAACAACCAATTATTCTCGGCAGAAGGTAATCTACTGAAACAGACACCTGTATGCGCAGTGTAGCTAACAATACCCAGCTTTCTAAAGGCGGCATATATCTTTGTCAACCACGAACGAAAAAACTTCCATATCTCGCAGGTGGCCTACACCGGAGCCCCGCACGATATAATATCTATCTCAACATCAGACTCAGGGGACTACGGCTCGGGCACCTCCTCGACCTCATCTGGGACCGGCTCGGGCCAAAATCCGAGCCCAGGCCCCGAAGCCCGTGCCCCCCCGGTCGCCGTAATAGCAGGTGCCTCCGCTGGCGGAGCCTTCCTTATCGCACTGATCGCATTCCTGATCTGGCGCCGTCGCAACAAGCCTAAGCAAACCCAACTCCATACCATACCATCAAACCCTTCCTTCCACGAAAATGAACTAGAAGGCGGTCATGCTTTAGTTCAACTCCCTGCAAACTCCATCGAGAAACCACCTGTTGCGGCTTCCTCGCCATATCCAAATGATACCAAAACGGGATGGAACACACAGCCACAGCAGGGGCACTACGAGATGGGGACTGATATTGGTACTGCGGTGAGTTCATACCCTGCGCATGGGTATCCGCAGCAGGGCGTGCCTGGATATGCGGAGCTGGCGACCCCCCCGCCGACACAGCAGCAGCCGTATCAGGCTGGGAGTGTGCAGGGGAGGTATGAGATGATGTAGGACCTTTCATACTAGTGTTATTATTTGCGTCTAGTGGGGGAGAAGGAGGGGGGGATTGTAAATATGTGCTGGTCGGTTAGATATAATCTTATGTGTGCATGCAGATGGTGGCGTCCTGATTGCGGTTTTTGCTTGTTTCTGTCTTGTTTGGATAGTGGGGATGAGGGAAATAATCTTGAAAAGAGCTGAGTTCTTGGCGTCTGAGGAAGTGGGCGTGAGTGAGAAGCAAGGTGTGTGTTAGGTGATAATTTGTGATTTGGTGGGATACTCCCTATTGACATGTTGACAACTTTTTTGACACCAGTTCATGCCTAGTTCTTGAGTATCAGACGCTCATAAGTCCACTCCGCACCCCCCACCTCATCCTCACAATTTTTCTGCGCCTTCCCATCCCCTTCCCATCCCCTTCCCATCCCCTTCCCATCCCCTTCTCATCCCCGCACAACCCTCCAGAGGGGCATACCCGCCCCCTCCCTGAGGCGTCTCTCTAACGACCTTATGATATTCCGTGTATGGGGTGTAGAGCACGGTACATAACCAAAGTGGAGAGGGGGAATTGAGCTCCTGGGTGAATGCTGGTTCCACCAAGGGAACGATTGCTTATCCTGTTAGCTAAATGGTCCTAAATTTTATATATATATACTTTTATTCGAGGGGGACTTAAGCTCAACTGTATTACATTACCAGTGGGAAATATTAAGCCCGCTGCGCTATAGGAGCAGGCACGCTCTTGAGAGCGGAGGGATTACAAAACACCGACCACTGACCACCGAGAGCTGGCTAGAGGATCCTTTCCTTTGCCAAAGAATAGTTAGGCCGGGGGTACTAGCCTCGGAGCAAGGAAGGTGTTGGCTCTGGGAAAGAAAGTGAGTGTTTCGGAGGTAGAGCACAGATATACATCCGACCACCGTCATTCCTCGTTCCAATGATATTACGAGAGAGTACTGTCATTAGATATAGATGTCTGTTTTTACTGAAGGTAAAGTATCTGGCACCCGAACTGTCTATTTTCCAAAGAAGAAGCAGTCAAAAGGTCAAGAAGAAATAGAATTATCGGCCAGTTCCTATGGTCTAATGGCTTAGGAGACTGGTCCACTAATTTGAAACAGGGACCATCGTCAGTTCGAATCCGGGGGACAGTGGATTAGTCGAGCATTAAAAATGCTCGGCGAACCACTTTTTTGCTCGGGGGTAGGTCTAGGGTTGTTGATGCCCTGAGATCAATTCCCGCTGAATGGGGGGGGTTTTTTTTACTGCCCTAATTGTATTTTTGATCGCAACAAGCCTAAGCAAACCCAATTCCGTACCGTGGGTCTGGAAATGGGCCAAGCTGTCTACTACATTGTTTCTTGTATTTTTGTTTTAATTGGTGAGCAGGTGGGCTACAGAGCTAGTTAGATATTGGAGCGATGGGTTCGTGGTTGTAAGAGCTATCATAGCTGGGATCGTGTGTTTATAGGTGGGTGGAGGAGGCAACGGAGGCAGAGACTTTTCATGTGCATAGACGACTCCGCTCTTTTTGTGTTTCATTTATAGTTATCGACTTCATCTTACAGTTCTTTTTTTCATCATCGACGGTCTCTTTAACACTACCCGCTGTGTGAGCAGCGGTTGCCCACTTTCGGTATTGGTTTTTGTTTTTCCTACCTGTCTATCATTTCCCCTTTTCCTCCCGTTTGCCCTCCCTCGTCTAGGATATCTCCCTGGAAAAGGCCGCTCGCCTGGACGAAAATCATAGTTTCGGTGCGAGACCATCAAGCCCTTTCTTCCACGAAAATGAACTAGAAGGCGGTCATGCTTTAGTTCAACTCCCTGCAAACTCCATCGAGAAACTACCCGCTGCGGCTTCCTCACCATATCCAAATGATACTAAAACGGGATACATAGCCACAACAGGAGCACTATGAGATGGGGAGTGTGAGGGGGGGATGAATGAAATGATGTAGAATCTTTCATACTAGTGTTATTGTTGGATGATATCAGGGTGGATATGGCATCGGGAGCTGCATGTTTAATGAGTGATTTCTTGTGATAGCAGTTACCTGTTGCATCATATAGGGCTCGATGAAACTTGCTGATATGGTGCAGACAGCTCTTCCTTCTACCTTTACGTATTCAATACCCTCTCCTGGTAAAGTCTAAAGCCTTTGGTTTATAAACATGGTATCTCTCTCTTCCTTTCTCTCTCTAAGTATTAGATACGGCGGAACTGGTGGGTGGGGTTCTCTTTTAGACAGGTTTCCGGAAGAAGCGGCCTAGGCACAGTAGGGATACCACAGGCTTGGAAGGATTTTATATCCCGGACTAGTGGCAGCCGTTTGTACCCAGGTACCTTTTGCTTTTGAGAAAGAGAGCGGAAAAAAATGGGTTCAGAGGGTGATGTGGGATCGGTATGGTAGAGAAAGGGATGTTCTGGGAGTTAATGCTCATCCAAAAAAACTGATTGGAGCCCTCGTCTTCTTCCGATACCCCACAGGTAGTAGATATTCCTCTCGAATGTGTTTCTCAGGGTTGGATTCTGCCACCTCGTTATGGAAACTGATGGATCCCATGTTTCGAGGGGGGGGAAGGGGGAGTCTTCAGTATCCCACTCTTGATTTCGCACGGTTTGTTATTTCCTTGGTCCACTTGATCGGCCATTTGATAATGAGATTTGAGGGGAGGGATTGAGCTCCTCCTGTGTTCACGCTAATTACACTGAGAGAACGAATGCTTGTCCTGTTGGCTGATTGATCCTGAATTTTATTTTATTTTATTGTTTGAGGGGACCTTAAGCTCAACTGTATTACATCAGGGAACGTTGAGGCGCTGTGCTATAGGAGCAGACATTCCCTCAAGACTGGAGGGATTACAAAACACTTACCACAAATCACCGGCAGATACTAAGAGAATCTTTTCATGCAAAGGGATACGTTAAATATTGTTGGATATCATGGGTTGTTTGTCGAAGCTTAGTCCTGAGGGTGTCTTCGCTGTCATTCGTTGTGGGACTCGCTTGTCTTCTTTGCTCTCTCTTCTTCTTTTTCCTATCCTTTCTCTTTTTCTTTCTTAGCACGTTCTTTTTCTACACAGTGAATGAACCCAACGAAACTAGTCTTGATACAACTCCTATTTGACCTTTAACAGCTCTCTTATTCTCACCTTTAGTAATGCTCTTCCAGCACCTTCTGTGCCCCATAAGCAGTTGTATAAACACTCCATTCCGTCCAGTTCGGCTCGCCAAGGACCGTTTCCAACAAAATAGTCACAGCGGGAACACTGGCCACAGGACAAGGGGAACATTTGTCTTCCGATAGAGAAAGCGAGCGTTTCGGAGGCAGAGCACAGAAATACACCCGAACACAGTCGTTCCTCGTTCCACTGATATCACGAGAGGGTACTATTACTATCATTGGATACTGATGTTTGTTTATTTTTCCAATAATAAAGTATCAAGCGCCTGAAATATCTATATTCCAAAGAAAAAGGTGTCAAAAGGTCAAGAAGAAATAGTATTATCGGCCAGTTCCTATGGTCTAATGGCTTAGGAGACTGGCCCACTAATTTGAAACAGGGACCATCGTCAGTTCGAATCCGGGGGACAGTGGATTAGTCGAGCATTAAAAATGCTCGGCGAACCACTTTTTTGCTCGGGGGTAGGTCTAGGGTTGTTGATGCCCTAAGGTTAATTCTCGCTGGATGGGGCGGAGCTTCCTTATAGCCCTGATTATATTTCTGATCTAGTGCTACTGCAACAAGCCTAAGCAAACCCCACTCCGTACCATACCGTCAAACCTTTTCCCCCACGAAAATGAACTAGAAGGAGGTCACGCTTTAGCTAAACCCCCCGTAAACTTCATCGAGAAACCACCTGTTGCGGCCTCCTCACCATATCCGAATAATGCAAAAACGGGAGAGAACACAGAAACAGCAGGGGCACTACGAGATGGGGGAGTGGCATTGGTACTGCGGTGAGCCCATACCCTGCGCATGGGTATCTACCCTTCCATCCCTCTTCCATCCTCTGCTTTCCCCCCACCGAACAACCCTTCGGGAAGGCAGATCCGCCCCCTCCCTGAGGCGTCTCTCAAAATACCTTATGATATTCAGTGTATTGGGCGCAGAGTGCTGTGCGTTTTAACCAAAGTGGATACCTATGGAGAAGTAAACTCTTTCGCCCCCTGCTCCACTCCTTCCGATGCCCTAGAGAGGGAGAAAAAAGGGGAAGTAGAGCTAGGACTTATCTTGAGAACTAACTATCTATCTCTGGGATGATTCGAGGTATAGTACTCAGATTTGATGTTGTAATACGAAATGCTATAAGGGTTGACTTCGGATTTCATAGAGAGGTGGATATTGAACGAGTGATTTATTGTGATAGTAGTTACTGGTTCCGTCAGATAGAGCTCAATACTTGCTGATATAGTACAGACATTTTTTTCTTCTTCTACCTTTACGTAAAATATTCAAATGCCCTTTCCTGTGAAAGTCTAAAGGGTTTGATTCATAAATATCAATATCTCTCTCTCTCTCTCTCTCAATAAGTATTAGACTGGGCGAAACCGGTGGGCGGGGTTCTCTCACGCACAGGAATCCGGGAGAAGCGGCCTAGTTAGGGACACTATAGGCTTGGAAGGATTTTGTATTTGGAGTAGTGGGAGATATTTATGCCCGGCTACATTTCGTTTCGGGGGGAAGGGGGAGGGAGGGTATATAGGGGGTTTATAATGCGACTGGATAGGTATGGGGAGTGGCAGGAATGGTTTGGGAGTTGATGCTGGTACGAGCGGACCGATTGAGGCATCTTAGTATATAAGGAGAGTGTCCATGGCTTCTAGGATTTGTAGATAGTTTTTCCAAATTAGAGAAGGGGGGTACAATCTTTTTCCCTCTCGTTTCCTCTTGATACCCCCCCCCCCCCGCTGGTCGTAGAGGTGGTATGGAAGTAGGAGCCTCAGGCATTTCACTCCATTTCATAGGATTTGTTGTATCCTGGCGCCACTTGATCTACCTTTTGATAATAAGATTTGAGAGGAGGAATTGAACACCTGGGTTTGTACTAATTACACTAGTGGAATGATTTCTTATCCTGTTGGCTAGTTGATTCTGGATTTATATATATATATTTGTTCAAGGGGGACTTAAGCTCAACTGTATTACATCAGGGCACATTAAGCACACTGCTATAGGAGCAAACATGCTCTGAAGAGCCGAGGGGTTACAAAACACTGACCACTGATCACTGACGGCACCTAGAGAATCCTTTCCTGTACCAAACAATAGTTACACCGGGGATACTAGCCATGGAATCTAGGGAATATTTACCCTCCGAGAAAGAAAGAGTTCGTTATTCTATTAAAATCACAAGAGAGATGTTTTTTTTAACCAAAGATAAAGTATCAAGCGCCTGAAATGTCTATATTCCAAAGAATATGCAGTTAAAAGATCAAGAAAAAAGAGTATTATCGGCCAGTTCCTATGGTCTAATGGCTTAGGAGACTGGTCCACTAATTTGAAACAGGGACCATCGTCAGTTCGAATCCGGGGGACAGTGGATTAGTCGAGCATTAAAAATGCTCGGCGAACCACTTTTTTGCTCGGGGGTAGGTCTAGGGTTGTTGATACCCTGACTGAGGTCGATCCCCACTGAATGGGGTGGAGTCTTTCTTATTGTGTTTTACTGATCGCATTCCTGATCTGATGCCGTCGCAACAAGTCTAAGCAAACCCAACTCCGTACCATACCATCAAACCCTTCCTTCTATGAAAATGAACTAGAAGGCGGTCATGATTTAGTTCAACTCCCGGCAAACCATCGGGCAACCCATAGCAAGAACCCATCGCTGATGTCCAATCTTAGACAAGTCCCCAACAACACCCGCGAGCGTGCAACAGATTCCTCGTCACTGCCAAAGATATCACAGCGGGAGCTAACCGGTTTCTGGGAGTCCGAGCAGACTAGCGAGAACGCTAATCCACGGGAGATATCATCCAGAAGCTTGTTCTTATTCCTGCCATCGTCTAGCGGATGTTGCAGTAGATCACTCTCTTTAGCCCCTGAAGACCCATTCCCATGTAATCTGAATCCCATAGCAGACTCGACGATAGCCTGAAACCATCGATTTTGGCTCTCGCTCAAGTCTGAAAAGTGACAATCAGTGAGGTAATCCCCCAGCCAGATATGAAATGACTGCGCAATTTTGAGGCTTAATTGCATCTGGGTATCCTCTTGTTCCGTGGCAGCAGAGAGAAATGCCCGTAGGGAAGCGAGTATGGACATGAAGGTTCCGATCACAAAGGCTGGTCGAGTGGACAAATATCCTTTCCCTTGATCAAGCAGGTGCTGCACAACCCCAACTGCCTCCTCGGTGAGATAGATGTCGACAATGTAAGGCTTAAGCCTGTGAATAACCATATAGAGTGCATACCCACAAATACTCCTTGGATTTTCCAGACAGAAGAGAAGGCGGATCTTCCGGGCGACGGCACAAGCACTCAAACTCCCCAGCGCAGGATTCATAGTATCGAACGGTCGTCTAGTAACGAACCTAAACGTAGCTGGCGTTCACAGGTGGGTATTATCATACTGCAATTGCCCACATAAACTATGCACGGCATTGGGCACAACCTTGACCACAAAGTACGGCCTCAGTTGATCCGATATCTTCCCAGTCGAGTGGCTGATTTCCACAATATCTCTCATATGAGCGGGGGTGGCAGAGAGTGATGAGTCTTTAGATAGGAATCTATCTGCCATGCCATCCTCCCGCATAACCTGGAATAGGAAAGGAATGATGAGCGCAAACTTATGTTCCAACACCCGTTTGTACTCTTTATCCCCAAGCTGCTGTCTAATGCGAAGTTCCACATTCGGACGCCGGGGTGCATCCGCCTTTGGAGGCATCGCCATCGCTCCGGCGACTCGGAAAGCGAGTAACTTGTGGAATCCCTTCTCTAACAAGTCGTCGTATGAGACGTCTAATATTTTCCCCTACTCCTGCGATGCCTCGTCCTTCGCCTTCATTAACAGCTGGGCAACAAGGTCCTCATGAACGTCCGCGAGTGACTCCTTCAAACCTTCAATCCAGGTATGTGGTAGCTGAGGGCTAAAAATCTTAAAGAGGTCTCTGTGCCCACCCAGTTTCAAGGCCTTGGCGACAGATGATAACGCCTTTGCAGCGTACTTCTCCCCATTGATGGGTCGCCCTGTCTCAAATATGGTAGACAATCAACTTCTTCGTCGAGAAGGTAGTAAACGCCAATTGCGCCAGTGCATACACCCGCATTGCCAATCCCTCCGCCCAAGCCGATTGATTAGTCAAGTGACCAAGTATGTGCTTGAAAACCGTCTCGTGAACCGTGAGTTCAAAGATCTTGAACAGTATCGAGACTTAGTTGCCTAGTTCACAGGAGATACGGACGTCCCCGTCTGCGAGGAGTCTAATGAGCTGCGTTCTGGCAGATTCCATCTCAGGCTTCTATCCATACTCAGGATTGACTTCCAGAATTCATTGGAGGAGATAGGCCACTTCCTTGCGGATGGTACCGAACATTAAAGCCCTATCGGGGGTGACCTTGGTCACCCATTCATAGATAACCTCACAATTAACTACCAAATCGCCTTGAGCGCCTTCAATAGCCCACCGAGGGACGAGCGCTCTTAGCGTATCGATGCAAAGTTGAACAGCAGTCTCGCATCGTTCGGTGCCGTAACCTTGGAGTGATGCCATTGCCAGATACTCCGTAAGGTTTGCAGCATCACTGTCTGCTGCAAGTCTATCACTCGCAGCAAGCAAAAAGTCCCTAATAAGTGGCCGGGGCACGATCAACCGCTCTTTAGCATTCCCATTAAGTAATCGACAAAGTGTCCGCAGAACTCATCCGGGCTATGATGTTTGGTTGAGAGGGCAAACAGGGATAGCAAACCCGTAGTACAATACTGGAAAGTTTCTGCCGCACACGCAGCTTGAATGGATTCTCTGTCAAAATCTAGTCTCCTCACCGTTCGATCGCTATCGGGCATGTCGAAGCCATCGTCTAGGTCCATTATGCCGACACCGTCCTCCGTAAAGTCAATCGCACTCTGCACAACTTTCTTTTCTTCGAAAATCTGGGATATATCAACTAGAGCCCGCCCAAACTGGCCAACAAAGAGCTCGGATGCATTATATGACGAGGTAACGATCACACCAGGCCGAGAGACCACTCCAGAAATACACCTAACCAGCCCCTCAACTTGCTCAGCCCTGCGCATATCCCAACGTATCCTTATTCGGCGCCTTTAATTTCTTCTCCGGCGCCTCAACCTTGACCCTATCCCGCGTACGAGGTCGGACCACAGAGCAGAGTATACTGCCAGTGCGGATAAACCCGATAAGGTTCTGGAATATACTGCAATTGAGCAGCGGTCATAGTCTGCCACCTCTCCTGAGAAACCACCTGTTGAGGCTTCATCACCATAGTACTAGCCTTAGAATTCGGTGAACAGTTGCCTTGAGAAAGAAAGTGAGGGTTCATTGTTCCATTGACATCACATTCGAGTACTATCATTAGATATAAATGTCTTTTTTAACCAAAGATAAAGTATCAAGCACGCGAAATATCTATTTTCTAAGAAGAAGCATTCAAAGGGTCAAGAAAAAAGAGAATTATCGGCCAGTTCCTATGGTCTAATGGCTTAGGAGACTGGCCCACTAATTTGAAACAGGGACCATCGTCAGTTCGAATCCGGGGGACAGTGGATTAGTCGAGCATTAAAAATGCTCGGCGAACCACTTTTTTGCTCGGGGGTAGGTCTAGGGTTGTTGTTGATGCCCTAAGGTCAATTCCCGCTGAATGGGGTGGGGTCTTTTTTACTGTACTGATCGTATTCCTATCTGAAGTTTGGCACAGCATGATTTGAACTGTTCGCTATCTCAAATCATGATCAGACTCGGAGATGCTCATGGTGTTTGCCTGGGTAGTCTTCTCAAATCATAATTCAGGAAATTTTTCTTAACATGTGTGAAGATTTAGGGCGCAATATCTTTGCTCTATTCCTTTAAGCGCCCGGCTATTATGGTGAGTGCTGGTGAGTCTTGAGCTTCTTCCCATGGAATTAGCCTCCTGGAAATTGGAAATTGCTGTAGCATTTTGTAGAGGGCTGATTGCAAATCAGGATTTCAAATTACGATTTGAGGTCACGGCTCTCCCAGATCACGGAGCACCAAAGACCTCCTTAGTTTCTTGGATTCCTGGGTGTTCCGCGGGTGTTTTCTATATGCTTCAACTACTGTAGCTATGGTTATGATTATTCGTCAGGGACTAACAAGGTGTGGTATCATTGTGCTTTGTTTTTTCACATCCTTAGGCAAACCTGTGCCCTCTAGGGGAATTCCTGTACCCTGCGGTTGGTACTTGGTGTCCCCTTCGATCACTTGGAAACAGCGTACTAGGGATTGAGTTAGATGATTTTTTCTTACTCAAAAAAATGCTATTGAGGTGCAATCGAGCCTTCGGGGCATCATACCCACCACGACGACTAACCCCTCGCGTTAGCTGGACTCGCACATACCTTCTCAAGCGGGTCTCCGCCCACGAACTGCATGCATGACAAGCCGGTCGGAGAATTCTAGGTTGTTCTTGATAGTCATGGCCTATCACTCCCGCCTGGCTCAAAGCTGAGGCAGGGGCAGCTAGCCGAAGTGGCAACACCTGCCTGAGAGCACACCTAATACCCTCAACTAGATGACAATGGGTTATCGATACTGTGTTGTAGTGCTTATCTGGTATGCACTCTTTAATATATGGGTGCATGAGGGCCATTAGTAGCACGTGACCTACTTCATGTTCTTCCCCCCGGTAGGCCTGCCTCTGTTTTGGTATCATATGTCATAAGTCATGAAACTGTGTTAAGAGTTTCCAGGGCGCTGATCAGGTCCACACTAGCCAGCAGTCCCACAGCAACATTTGGCGGGAATTGACCTCAAGGTATCAACAACCCTAGACCTACCCCCACCCCCCAGCAAAAAAGTGGTTCGCCGAGCATTTTTAATGCTCGACTAATCCACTGTCCCCCGGATTCGAACTGACGATGGTCCCTGTTTCAAATTAGTGGACCAGTCTCCTAAGCCATTAGACCATAGGAACTGGCCGATAATTCTCTTTTTTCTTGACCTTTTAACTGCTTCTTCTTTGGAATATAGACATTTCGGGCGCTTAATACTTTATCTTTGGTAAAAAAAAAGGACATCTGTATTCAATAATAGCATTCTCTCATGATACCAACAGAACGACGAACCCTCACTTTCTTTCTCAGAAATGTCCCCCGAATTCCACGGCTAGTATCCCCAGCGTAACTATTCTTTGGCATAGGAAAATATTCTCTAGGTAGCTACAGGTGATTGGCGGTAAGTGTAATCCCTCCGTTCTTAAGTGCATGTCTGCTCCTATAGCGCAGGGCACTTACCGCTTCCTGCAGTAATACCGTTCGGCTCAAGTTCCCCTCCTACAAAAAAATCAGGATCAACCAGCCAACAGGATAAGCAATCGCTCCCTCTGTGTAATTACCATGAACCCAGGAGCTCAATCCCTCCTCTCAAATCTTATTATCGAAAAGTCGATCAGATGGCGCAAAGAAACAAAAAATCTTGCGAAATGGAGAGTGAAGCACGGGAGGCTCCCACTCCCCTCCCTCCCACAAGAAGAGTGTGGGGTCCATCAGCCCCCCTACGAGGTCGCAGGCAACACTGGGCAATACATCCAACAGGAATATCTAAAACCAGCGGGATATCAGGAAGAAACGAGGGCACTCCCTTCATACACTAAGATGCTCCAATCAGTCTGTTCAGGTGAGCATTACCTTTTACACCATCCTCTCTGCTATCATACGGATCCCTGATCATCCATAAACCCCCTGTTTTTTGTTTGTCTCCCTCTTTCTCAAAACTAAAGGCATCAGTCATAAATATTATCTCCCACTACTCCGGGATACAAACCCTTCCAAGCTTGCGGTATTCCTATCTAGCCCTCTTCTTCCAGAACCTTGTCCGAGAGAGAGAACCCCTCCCCACCAGTTCCTCCATGTCTAATATCATCCGTAGAGAGAGGAGAGAGAGATGCCCAGGTTTATAAATCAAACCCCTTAGGTTTTCCTAGGAAAGGGCACTTGAACATTTTATGTAAAGATAGAAGGAAAAAGTGTCTACAAGATGTCAGCAAGTATCGAATCACCAACATGGCTATCTGACCGAGCAGGTAACCTGTTATCACAAGAAATCACTCGTTAAATTTCCACCTCCCTACCCCCGTACCCACCTTGTAGAGTTCACACCACCCCACGAGTCTTGCCATTGTTCCACTCTGCAGTTAGACTATGCTAGGAGTACACAGTAGTCTTCGCTCTTGAATACCCACCAAAGCCAACATTGTCCCAAGAGGAGAAAAACAAAAAAACAAGAACGCAATCAAAATCCAAAGTATGCCACCACTAATTCATTCCACAGCAATCTATTCATCTACCATTGGCAGAATCCGTTCACGCCGAACCTACATATGCTTTAAAGACGCTATACCACAGTCCTTCTACAGTGCTGGTAACACGCCCAGTACTTCACCTGGAGAGAGCTAACGGCATGCAATCTCCCTACCCCTCTCAACTCCATCTCGAATACAAACACCTAGAAGTATCAATCTACAATAGATTACCCAGACAAACTATTTCGCGGTTCCCCTTGGCTACGAGTTTCGCAATGGCGCTTACTGTATCCTAGACTAGCCTGTGCCAACTTATCAGTATAGATAATACCACAGCCCAAAGCTATCATACGTTAAACAACTGGAATCTCTAGACTAATTTGAGCTTCAATTGTTGATTTTGTGATGGTTTGTATAATATTATACAACATTATGCAGTCCATGTGCGTCCCGCACAAGCTAGCCCCAAACCCACACAGCATACACTAAGCAACATCGCCAGCTCTGCGTATCTAGGCACGCTCTGCTGTGGACACCCATGCACAGGGTATGGACTCACCGCAGTACCAATATTACTCCCCATCTCGTACTGCCCCTTCTGTGACCGTGTGTTCCATCATGTTTTGGTATCATTCGAATATGATGAAGCTGCAACAGGTACTTTCTCAATAGAGTTTGCAGGGAGTTCAACTAAAGTGTGACCCCTTCTGGTTCATTTTCATGGAAGGAAGCGTTTGATGATATAGAGTTAGGTTTGCTTAGGCTTGTTGCGACGGCTTCATACAGGAATGCGATCAGTACATAAGAAAGACCCCACCCTATTCAGCGGGAATTGACCTTAGGGCATCAACAACAACCCTAGACCTACCCCCCAGCAAAAAAGTGGTTCGCCGAGCATTTTTAATGCTCGACTAATCCACTGTCCCCCGGATTCGAACTGACGATGGTCCCTGTTTCAAATTAGTGGACCAGTCTCCTAAGCCATTAGACCATAGGAACTGGCCGATAATTCTCTTTTTTCTTGACCTTTTAACTGCTTCTTCTTTGGAAAATAGATATTTCGAACGCTTGATACTTTATCTTTGGTAAAAGAAAATCAGTATCCAATGATAGTGCTCTCTCGTGATATTATTGGAACGAGGAACAACGGCGGTGGGGTGTATATCTGTACTCTATCTCCAAAGCCCTCAGTTTCTTTCGCAGAGCACAAATAAAGACCTAAAACCACCAGCTAACTTACACTACTACCATAAATTTGAAAACACAGGAAGTACGCTGTGTGCCTATGGCTTTGGTGGGGGCGAATTTCCAAAGATTAGGCGTTGAAAGTCTGATGGTTTGTCGGCCTTCGAGGTTCGGGCGTGTACTGTATCTGTTAGTGTGTTACCGGTATGTCTACTTTGCTGTTAATGGTAACCCACAATACCAAACCGAGGTGTGGCGCATCTAGTTGATATGATATGACATGATAGGGGGGAAGGGTCGGGATATGATATGGAAGCTGTCAAGAGGTCATTGATCTTTGGTGGCAAGTTAGTATAGTATTTAGCCCCGATAATGTTCTTCCTATCACCCCCGAGATATCTTATATTTTATTTTGAGCTTGCCCATCCTAGTATACGAGCCAAGATAATTGAGAGTAACTTAAAGCGTGATTGCCCTTGCTAGAGGGCCAGAAATTCTGATGAGGAATCAAAGAAGGGCAGCGCTCAAGGCGCGAATTGCAAAAAGTGTAGTCTATGCATTGTTACTCTTGACAAGTCGACGCCTCCCTTGCAGGGCCCAGGGCACGTATCACATGTCATCAACAAAGGGATCCGATCCCAGCGGACAGCGGATACTAATTTTTCCGGCCTATCAACACCCCCGGAACGACCACAAAGGGTGAGAAACCATGTGTCACACCTCCACCCCGGAGGCAACTGGCTCAACCCCCTATCGCACCTTCCAGAACCACCACAAGTTTCTCAAACAAGTCTCAGGCCAAAGTTAATCCGACCGATTGTGCGCATGACATTCCCGCCAACTTAACTCCAACCACAACCCCAGCTAAATTAGCGGCCGGTTCCGGTTCCAAGGTTCAAGCATTCCCACCCTACCTCTCATCCTCCCTTCAGCTTACTCGAGTACACAAAAAAATGCGCAACATAGCCTGAGGGCAAAAATCATAGCCAACTGTCAGTATCAGTACCGGTACTTGTACTAGGTATCAAGCCACATCTCATCTCACCCACAGTGGAGGGAGAGTCAAGTTATGTAAAATATGTTAGTCTACCAAAACCCACCACCACGAGTTGGCCCGGCGCCCTATGATAGGGTAGGCCTCGCAGAAAAGGACTAAGGTACGGCGATGATCCCTGATGGGCGGACGGACGGGCGGATAGATAGCGGGAGTCTGGCGGTTGCAGAGAAAAGTGCGGACAGAATGCCGGCCTTTACTTACAGTGCCGGTGTTCTTCGACTTACCGATACTGGTACAGAGAAAAAAGGAAAACAAGGAGTAAGGAGCAGAGCAGGGGAGAGGGTGGAGAACCTGGAGAAGGGGGTGGCTGGGAAGTGGGAGGTGGGAAGGGAGGTGAAGAGCGAGGGAGGGGTGGAAAAGGCGAGGAAGCGAACGAGAGAAGTCGCTCTGCAGCCACAATAGTCATCCCCGAAAGGTCCCAAACTTCCACTCGCCACTCCATACCAATTATGTCCAACCATACCAAGGAGCGAGAAATTTCAATAAATACCGGTATTCGACTACCGGTAGAGCAGATGCCAGATGACTCCAATCCAGCCTATGTGCAGACCGTACTGAACCGTGGAGTCTGTTGAAATCCACTATCTCCATCTGTCTAGGATGGGTCCAGTCTGCCAAGTCAACAGAACTGCGAATATCAGTTAATGAGATCCAACACATACCCGTATAATCTGGCAAAAGTCGGACTGGAACTAAAGCGAAACTACGGTAAGGCAACCGAGCCAAGAGGAAGGCGCGAAGAATGCGAATTCGCCACAGTTTAAAAATATAGACCACGGTGGTTGGACAGGTTCAAGAAAATCCTCAGTTGCGCCAATCCGACTTTTGCCAGATTAAGTGGATCTCAAGAGATTTTATGGTACAGCACAAGCATGCGATATTGCACTATAGCTTGAGTCTTAAGTGACTGCAGAATTCCATGAAATCCAATAGTGTCCATAATAAATATTGTATCAGAGACTCCTTAGCGGAGGGTAGAAAGAAAATAAGATCGTGAAGCCATCTGTTTTTGAATCCTCAGTCACAAAGACATTTCGTCTTGTTAGGAATAGTGTCCACTTTCTCACGAACTTGATTAGCACCCGCCTAGAAAATGCCCATCTTTTAAATCCTCATCATAGACCCCAACATCTATAAAGAATTTTCTTGAAGGTCAGCCAAGAAACCTCAGACATCAATGAAATCTTCCCTCTTCTTTTTTTTTTCATTCCAAAATCCTTCGTCCCACCTATTACTAATCAGCTTTCCTTGCCCCTCACTTCGAGGTGAAAAAGAAAAAGAAAAAAACCTCTTGCGTTCCCAAATTTTAAAGATCCTATGACCGTAAAAAAAGGGATCGATAGTAACCGTTTCGGAAAATGCTCCCACTTGTTCGGTATGATATGTATGTTCCCTATATTTATTTTTTTACTCTGGTATTATTTCCTCCAAAGTTCAGAGAACAGGTTGCGGTGACGAAAGATCGGGAGGCAGCTGGCAGCTTTATTTCATTCTCATTCAGCGCAAGCAGGACGCGTGCCGTAAGGCTGCTGGTAATCGATCCCTCTTTTCACTTGTTTTTGCTGCAAGTCTTATCTCTTTCGCCCCTCACTCGTTTTTCCACATGCTGAATGCCGAGGCTTTAGGCTATTTATTAGACGAGGTTGGTGTGCTAACTGGCGAGAGAACCACGATGCTGGTCTTGAGCTTTAGCCGTACCAAGACTCTTGAAATCTACCATCTGATTACCAGCTGAAATCAGCTCGTCAGTCCACCATAGGTTCGAGAGAACTGCGAAATATGGGTTAATGATAACCAGCTAATCCCTCCCAAGGACTCTCGAGCCTGCATCGATTGTTCCCCATTTCATTTCATTTGGCCCATATCCTCGCCATTAGCATACAGGAAAATACATGCGGCACATGTTATTGTAGAAAAGTAACGTTAATCTCAACTTCAAAGGAAATTCTCGAGGCACATCTCTCCTTACATGGTAATAAAACTAATAAATCAGCACCCGACATGGTGCCTAATGCGGCAGGGAATAGCAACATGTGGGCAAGTACCGGTACTCGAGTACGTATGTTCTGTCGGTCTGGCTGCAGATGGCGCAAGGCGCGAAAAAAGAAAAGCAAAGAAGCCTCGGACGTTTTGCTCTGTGCGTCAAGATCAGATCCTGTCACTCGAGTGCCGAACTCGTTCGGTCACACTGGAGCAACACCGAGCCTCAACTTCTATGCATCATGGGGCCATTGGACGTGATTCGTTGATCATACCGGCACTGGGACAAACCTCGTGGGTTTTCCGTTTCTCCTTCCATCACGAATCCTAAATGTAAGCAAGGTCTTTCTCCCCAGTCAACTGTTAGCCTGTGTAACAGTAGCACAAAAGATGGGGTTTGGAGTTGGGATCCCTGATCCGGTGGCGACAACATCGGGCAGACGATGGGTGTGTGGCACGGTATCGAGCCCTCACATGAGCCAGAGACCGCATCGTCTTAATTTCCTTCCCACCCCATTTCTCTCTCCTTGGGTGATACCGTACTACTCGAGTACGGGTATCACACAGATACGGTGCTAGCAACAATCAAAGTTTATTGGAAGCAGAGGGGCTATTTCCTCTTTAGGAGAAGCTCCAGGGATGATGGAGCTTGAATCCCTCATTATAAACCCTGCGGCTCAAGGAACCAGCGCGCGGAAGAAAAAATTTGAACAGACTCGAATCGCTGGCTGTGGGTCTCGTTCCTCAAAAATCAATTCTAAACCGAGACCGGAGAGGGAAAGGAAGGGAGCCGGGTTCTATTTACCTGTCGCCTCATTTGATCCCCTCGAGGTGACTGAAAACAGTAATCGTGCAGACAAGCCGTGCCAGGAGGAGGGAGACGTCGACGACGAGAGCTACAGACATAGAAACAGTGAGAGCGAGAGCAGCGACGAAGAGGACGACCACCGCGGCCCCCAAAATCGCCGACACCTTCTCCCCTCCACCCCCGCTACCATCAAATCATCTCTCGCTCATCTCTTCACCATAATCCCGAATTCTATCCTTCCTTCCAACGAAATGGCCACTATATCCCCAGAAGCGGAGACAATGTCAAAAGATAAAAATGCTATTTATTCTGATGGAGATGTTGCATCTGTGGATTCCGATGCCGTGAAACTTGCTGGTTTGTACTCTGAATTTTTTGTTAATTTCCCCTGCTCTCATACATTTGCTTTACCTTTTCATCCTTTTTTCTTCTTCCTCGGACACCGACACCAAAGGCATGAACCGACGGAGCCATCTCTCCTTAACCTGAGATGGTGAAACCCCATGACAAATAGTTTCCATTACAGTATTCTGCGGCATTTTCTAGGGCATACTACAGCTAACATGAAATCACCTAGAGATGGGTTATACCCAAGATCTTGAGAGAAACTTCAGCAAGTGGTCACTTCTTGGGTGAGTTTGTTATAACTTTTCCACTTCCCTCCCGTTCCGCAAACACGCCATAAGTGCAAGCTTGAGACACGGAAGTAAGGGCATTTGCTGACATAACTTGGCTAAAATAGTGTTTCCTTTGCTCTTACCAACAGTGAGTTCATGCATTAATTTCATCCGTGGTGGGGGAGCGCGACCTCACTGTGTGACTAGGCTGGTTCGGTATTTCCGCATCGCTTGTTACGGGTATCAATTCTGGAGGGCCAATTGTTACTGTCTACGGAATCATCTTAGTTGCACTCATCAGTGGATGCGTCGGCATCTCGTTGGCCGAATTGGTGAGTGCGATGCCCAATTCTGGTGGCCAATACTACTGGGTAAGTATGTTGGCTCCTCGAAGACATGCGAAATTTCTCTCATACCTTACCGGGGCTGTTGGATATGCCGGGAGTATTTTCACTAGTGCCAGTGTTGCATTGGCAATCGGAAGTGCCCTGATGGGTATGATACAAATGAATCATCCAGACCTGTACGTGCCCTCTCCATGTAAACAGTTTTAGACTCAATTTTAACCACCCGCACCCCGCAGTGTCATTAAGAGATGGATGGTTTTCGTTGCTTACCAGATCTTCAATCTCTTCGCCTGGGTTTTTAATTGCTATGGAAAGACCTTGCCCAAGGTCGGAAGCTTCTTTCTCTATGTCTCACTCACCTCGTTCATCGTAATCACTATCACCGTCTTGGCCACTTCGTCTCCAAAGCAAAACGCAAAGTTTGTATTTGCCAATTTTGTCAACAACACCGGCTGGGAATCAAATGCAATCGCCTTCATTGTTGGCCTTATCAACCCCAATTGGTCATTCGCATGTCTGGATTCGGCAACACATTTGGCAGAAGAGGTCCCGCAGCCTGAGCGCAATATCCCCTTTGCGATTATGGGAACTGTGGCAATAGGATTCGTCACAGCATTTGTGTACTCCATTGCGATGTTCTTCTCCATGACAAACCTGGATGAACTAGTTAATACAGCCACCCTAGTTCCCATTCTCGAGCTATATAGGCAGGCCACAGGTTCAAGGCCTGCTGCAATCTTCTTGGAGTTCTTGATTTGCTTCACGGGATTGGGTTGCCAGATAGCTTGCCATACTTGGCAGGCAAGACTCTGCTGGTCCTTTGCACGCGATAGGGGATTGCCAGGATCTCGATATTGGTCCCAGGTCCACCCCACAATGGGAATTCCGTTCTACGCACACACTGTGAGCTGTATCATTGTGGCGCTTTTAGGACTGCTTTACATTGGGTCAACAACGGCATTTAACAGGTTGGCGCCTTCCTTCCCACACACTCACGCCTTATCTTAGAAAGGTAGCTAACGGAAGAAAACAACTCTAATAGTATGGTAACCGCGTGTATTGTTCTGTTGTACATTTCATATGCCATTCCGGTGACCCTCCTTCTCGCGAAAGGACGCAACAACCTCAAGCGTGGCCCCTTCTGGCTCGGCAAACTTGGACTTGTGGCAAACCTCGTGCTCCTGTTCTGGACTGGCTTTACGCTCATCATGTACTCCTTCCCGTATTATATGCCGGCGGCGAGTGGAACGATGAACTACGTATCAGCAGTTTATGGAGTTGTATTCAGCCTGACGATTGGATACTGGTTCGCCCGTGGAAATCGTACTTTTAGAGGGGGGAGCCAACGAGCTGCCGAGGCGGAGCACATAGTTAAAGAAGTTGCAAGTCATGCCAATGTAAATTAATATGATACTTTCGCTCTCCCTCACCTTTTTCTCTCCCACTTGCTTTTTCTATCGACCCTCAAGAAATATTGCCCTTAAATAACCCTTTTCATTGCTTGTTTCCGGTTTCTTTCTTCCCTTTCTCCTCCTGCATCCATAGTTAGAAATTAGCTGTCCTGTAGAACTAAATTTACATGGAAGCATACATAATCATAGCTATCCGCCGTCCAAGATATCATTGCCATTGCTGCCGTCGCTGCCGTCGCCGTCTCTTGGCCAAGCAACGCCAACACAACCAGACCAAACCAAAAAAATGTCAAAAGCAAAAAGCAAAAAAGCAAAGGGAGAGGAATCCAAAAGCCGCACCTAACGCCCCCTCCGCAAGCCGCGAAATCTACGATCTCGTACCTATCATGGGATTTTGTTTTATCTTATTTTATCATATAACTCCATAACAAACAAACAGTCGGTTGCCTTGTCTTGTGCTGCGCAATGCCCAAAATCGGCCACTTGCACACACTCTCTCCCTCCCTTTCTTCCATCTCCCGTCATCCTGCGCAATTCTGTAGGGCATCACGAGCCAACCACCAATCCGGTACCACAATAAGGAAAAGAAAGAAAAAGGGAAGAGGGAAGAAGGGGAAAAAAAGCAAAACAAGGTCTTGCACAACAAAAAAAATGCAGAAAAAGCAACCAAAATCGGCCCGATGGATTTCCCGACGGATGCTACCGGGATGGTTGGGGTCCCCAAGGCATTTGCTATTTCTATTATATTTTCGGGCTGGGGGAGGGGGGGGTGGTGAAGTGATCACTCGGCATTTCATTGGACTACGGTATGTATGGGGATGTTTACGACGGGATGATGATGGGCTATGGGGGGCTTAGATTCGGATTGGAGCCAACGTCACCCCAGCCAGCCAGGCCAGCCAGCCATCGTGGTACCGTATTGTACTCTTGCTGCAAGTCTCGGGATCCCCGTGGGGCTGGAGCACGTTTGTGGGATCGGAAGTGGCCTACAGTACCGTATCTCGCCGTTCAGAGATGGTGGTTTTCTTACCGTTGGTTATTAGTTTGATGGGTATGTGTGTAAGGTAAGGTAAGGTAATCACCGTGGCAGTGAAAATTGAAAATACGTACCCGAATGGTACTGGTTAAGGGTTGTTGTTGCTATCGCGCTGCATATTGTGCGTTGTTTATTTATAAACTATAACAATATTATGGTCATGGGTGGATAGATAGATGGATAGATGGATAGATATAGATGATGGCTTGCGTGTACAGTATTGTGCTGGGTGTCTGGTGTCTTGCTTTGCCTCCGGGGGATCCGGGGATGTGGGAAATTTATTTATTTGGGGGTATCGTGATGTGGACGGACGGGCGGGCGTTGCTGGCTAACTAAGCGGGGATTGAATGCGAGTGATTTAGTGTGAGTGGAATAGGGCAACTGGTATCGTGTCGTGGTGGAGGAGGATAGAGTAGAGTACGGGTACAGGGTTGGAGGTTATCTGTTTTGCGTTAATTCGGGGGTGTGCGGTGATGATGGGGTAGTTGGACCCGTACAAGTGCTTTGTTCCCCGGCGCCGGCTGTGCAGTGGGGGTACCCGTCGTCGCCGTGAGTGACTGACTGACTATTAATTAGTAGTAGAAGGATAGTTGGAGAAACAGATATAGAGATTTTATATTATGTAAAAGCCTTCCCTTTCTTCCTTTCTTCCTTTCCTGGAGTGAGCTGGTATGGGGATGATTAGTATTCTCCTTTTCTTGAACGGTTTTTTCTTCCGTGGTGCGGCACTGTACGGTAGCTGGGGCTACCGGTACCGGTATGATACGTAACGCACTGTATCTGGAACGAGGAAAGAGAGTATGGTACGATATTTGTATGATAGCTGGGAAGAGGATCCTTGTCACGCATCATATCCCCTAAACCGCTGGGGGGTTCGGCCCTATGATACATGACTTATTTGGGGTGATCGCGAGGAAGGAGGTAATGGCCTTGTTGGACGCAAATGATTTTCTTTCTCTATCATAGGGTATTCTGAGAACTGCAGTAATAAACTGCTTTCCAAGCACGGTGTGTGTTTTTCATATCACGATAGCTCGAATAGCCTAGTGTCCAGCATCGCGCCGTAGATGGGCCTAGACGTTTCTCAGCGGCTTGAGGAGGAGGAGGAGGAGGAGGAGGAGGGGGTAAATGTGCGTAGCACGGAGGAAGATAAGAGTGACATGGGCTGGTCCTGGTCCCGGTACGGCAAAGTATTGATTGAGTGAGGGCATCGTGGATACTCGTAATGTCCTGACGTTTGTGAACACAACTGCTATTGCATACCGCCAAAATTCAGCTTTTTTGCCCTGATCTTGGCATCATGCAATCGCAGTTGTGTTCACAAACGTCAGGACATTACGAGTACAGTTACCGTCGAACCCTTTCAGCCCTATGAAACCCCCATGTTGAATTTCCAAATCTCGAAAAGCACAATGTCTCATCCCAAACTTCCCCCCCCCTTGTTTTTGCTCCATCCCCTTTACTCGTACTCGAGTACACATCTTAAAATCACGGACCTCGGCGCGACTTCCGCTGTTCGTTCGTTCGATCTCTACCGGTGTCCGTCAGAGCCTCAAGGCTGCAACTTACAAATCCATCAGCATTTTCTATGGTACGATACCGGCACTTTCTTTTTCATTCTCTCTAATTTCTTATCTCGAGATTTTTATGGAGAAGGCTACCCCACAACTAGGTACAGTACCGGTATTTGCAGTAGTAGGAGTGTTACATCAGCAGCGCGCATAGCGTGAGTGTATGCTTGTCGGTTTTTTTTCCTTTTTTCCGTTCTCATCGGACCAGGTTAGTATCGCGCGAGGTCGGGCATAGAGTTACTCGTACGGAGCAATTATTTAAATTTAACCAGCCAAATATATCCCTGTCTGTTCCAGTTAATGGGCTCCTGCCCTTGTAGAAAAGACTCTTGAAATCCGTTGCGGGTATCTGGTTGTCGCCGGATGTCAGCACGTTCAAACAATCGTAGGTTAACAGGATCATGAATATCTACCAAACGCGCCCCGTGGCCTGAACACATTTCGAGTGTCCGGTTGGGCGCGCGGGGGGGGGGGGGCGCTAATCCCCCCTTTGGAGGGTTCGTCTCTGAACCCGGAGATTACGGGGTTGGCGGAGATAGTGGACTTCAGACCTCCGGGGCCTCGGTCAGTAGCCTTATCGCCATGGGAAGTAGGGGTTAACTCATGGTGATGTGCACTTGGGCGGTTGCGTGTTTTCACGGATTGTGCCTGTACTCGAGTATCGTATGTGTTTTATTTTGAAGAGCTTGTCCCAGGTAGGAAGTATCCGAAGTCAGGGATTCACAAAAAGATATTTCAAAAGATCAGTGTATCCGAGCGCCCATACTCGAGTACAAATCCTCAATCCTTGTTCTCGGGTACCGTACTTCATGCCTGGGACAAGTACAGTACTCGAGTATGTACCGGCATTTGATCTGTGGTGAGGGCAGGGACCCATTATCCGGGATAGACAGGGGTATATTCGGCTTGTTAACCTGATATACTTGTTCCATAACTTCTTGCCGGACCTTGGATGTTGGGTTGGATTTATCGGGCAATCCCGCGGTCTTGATCGGACGATAGGCCTGTGTTTAATTACGGGTCGGCATCCCCTCGGTCCGTGGGCAGTGCCGTGTGGGGTGTGGGGTGTTCTTTGCCGACTTTAATGATTTATTAGAGCCTAGCCGGACTCCTAAGTTGGCTGGTGAAAAGAAGGTTTTGAGTGGCCCAAGACAGAGGTACCATTCCCCTCGGGGGCATTAGCAGGAAAGGAAAGGGGGAAAGTTGCTCTGGACGATTGCTCTCTCCTCAGGACCGGAGCTTCTGGGATTCTTGAGAACATAGACCTGTTTTTTTCCATAAGTGTTGCTGGACCGTTCTGGGCTTAAAAAGCATCTTTTACACAACCCCAAGCAGAACTCCAGAAAAGCTCTACCGTACTTCTCTATAATAATATTATTATGGAATGGGGGCATTTTTCTTCTTCACCTTCATCATAGAAGTCATCGGGATCTAGCGGTGGTTTGGCTTTTCTTTTCTTTTCTTTCCCCCTTGCCCCTCTTCCCTCTCTCTGAGGGTTCTGTCTTGGAGTGGCATCAAGCTTTGTTTTGCCGCTGTGCGCAGCAAACCAGGCGAAATTATGATGTCTTGGTGCATGCAAATAGCTAACTTACCTGACCTCATTCACAATGCACTTTGTACCTGTATCACTCCGTAAGATGTTTCGGAGAGGCCGACTTTTCTTTTCTTTTTTTCCCTTCTTCTGGGTTATGCATGGGGTGTTTTCTTACCAAGTTGGGAAGTGAGCTTGAGATGCAATGATCGGGTGGGTGGGAAATGGCGATGCGGGACCCGAGCGAGGGAGATCCCGGGGAAAGAGTGGTGGCCGCTGGTTGGATGATTGGTTGGCCGGTTTGATAGCTCATGAGAATGTCCCGGAGCAGGTAGTGGTGGTAGCGGTGGAGCGTTTCAAAAGCCGTGATGGGGAGGGTTGGGGTGGAAGTGTTTGGACGCGGGAGATCAGGGAGATCAGGGAGTTCCATGAGCTACTGAGACTAGCTACAATTTTTTTTTTGGCTGCTCAGTGTTGTGGCTACAAGCGGTCGTGTGCGTTAAGGGAGCCCAGGATGCCACGAGCGTGGCCCTGCTGCGTGGGGAAAGGGGGGGGAGGTAGGCAAAAGTGCTCTCTCTCTCTCCAACTGACCCCAGCTTACTCAGTACTCAATCTATATCCAGATCATTCTCCCCTGCGCAATAAGCAACTTTTGAATGATCCTCTCAATTGACTCGATAGGAATAGGGACTGAGGGGCTTGAAGTCCAGTATTACGCATCCCCAGGTAAAATACCGCAAGCGAATATTCAAAAAGGGTGCATCCGCATTCCACCGAACTTCTATGACACGTTCTGTGCGTGCTTCTTTCGCATACTGGTGTTCCACCCCACTCCAAGCATTTCTTGGTGCTTAATATTTTTCGTGGGGAAGAAAGAGAAGAAAAATTAGAACATCTTTTCGCAAGTGCAATATTCTGTCGAGTTTACTGTCGTACGGTTGGCCCTGGCACCATACCAAGAGCGGACTATGGTAATGCACACGTTGAGGTGCTACATAAGGGCTCACTCAAGGGGCAGAAATACTCTCGTGAGATCGGGATTCGCAGAGTTGTCAATGTCTATGGTCTATCTATATATTATGGTCTAAGTTTCTCTGAGATAAATTTTCCAGCACAGGAGGAAATTAGAGTTAAGGATAGTTTTAGGCTTGATCAGGGATGGGAGGGGGCTTAGACATGCCCGCGTGGGTTCAGGGAGGGATGTTTTCCAGGGACTGAGGAGTAGGCAGCTAAGATATGGTAGTTGGTGGAGTTCACCGTTAGCTGGGCAATGAGGATTGGAGCACCAGGTGAATCGTGGTGGATTGAAGGGGATGGGGGTGAGTGAGGCTTTGCTAGTTCTTGACGTTACACAGATTTGTCGACCTTTTTTCTTTCCTTTTTCTTTCCTTCTTTTTTTTATTTTTAAGATGTGACGTTTACGATTACTCGAGTGGTTGAGAACTTGTCGATGAGTGGCTTTGGCAGATGTGTAATGAGGTTCAAGTCGATGAATTGGTTATTGCCCCTCCTGTTCAGCCCCGGCTCGAAGTTCGTCCTGCTATGCCTATCCTAATTTGACATGCCAAGCTCATCATCTCTTTCAGTCGTCGCTCACTCACTCAGTGAGTTCGATTAGCTACCGATAACTAACGAGCCATGGCTTCTGCACACAGGAGAGGCTTCTTGGAAAGTGCGTTGAGTGAGTAATAGGTATGATCAGACCTGAATGCGAGGCGAGAGGGCCCTTGGGGGGGCATGTGTACTCGAGTATGGCAGTTGATATGCCGCATGTTATATATACCACTCGCCATCCCGGGAACGAGCTCTGATTGTCAATTTCTTGGAGGGAAAGCCTCCTTTGTTGCCCTTCGTTCTTCCTCACGAAGCATTCATAGCTTATATAGCTTCTTGGAATTCTCCCATCTTTATCCCGTTCCCCTCTCTCCCCTGTCCTTCTCTTTGGCCTCTGCTCTCATCTCCTCGAACCTCCGAACCAGACATCCATCCGTTCTTTCCTTGAGGTTGAATAAATCGCCCTTTGCTCAAAGCACTAAAAGCCCCCTCTCTTCGGCATACCGAGGCAGTAAAAACCACGGACAGACCAAAACATACATTTTATTTGCTTTCTTTTTCCTTTTCTTTTCTTTTTTCTTTCTTTTTTCGCACTTGCGAACTTTCTCTGTCCTCCTTCCTCCCCCTTCGGTTTCGATTTTGTAAGCCTTCCTTCCTTCCTTTCTGGTTTTTCTTTTTTTACAATTTTTCTTCTTCAAAAGAAATTTCGCGCTGTGTCACCACTCCCTTTTTAACACCGCTCGAGAAGAGATTTTCTATTCAAACGGCGGCAGGAATAATTCTTCCAGCTTGCTCCCCGTCACTGCTCATCCCTGCTGCTCGTTTACGTCCAACCGCACGAACGCTTTCCGATATCCCCCACTGTCGCCCCAGGGTGGAGATATTGGCTCGCAGCTGCAGCATTCACCCACTCCTGCTCGTGCCTTCGATAAGCGTTACTGTAGCCCATAACCTTCCTTCCGGGCTTGGCAATCTAGGTGTGTTCACTCTTTGGGATATTGATACACGCATTTTCCTATTTCCCATTTCAAATGTTTTTTTTATTATCACTTTATCTACCATGATGAACCTTGTTAGGGGCCACCGGTAGATGGATCGGATTCATCAAAATAGACCTTTTTTTATATTTTTACTTTATTTGTTTCTTTTAATATTTGCTACTGTCCTAACGGGGGAGGATCTATCATGACAGACTGACTCTTCGTTCCTGCCGTTGCCAGCTCGTTCATAGTGTGTGTGTGTGCAGAATTATTTACTCTCCTTACGCACTTTACTATCGGCAACTGCTTCTCCATCAGTTCGATTGCTTAATAAGTCTGAAAAATTCGATCGTGATCAATTAACGGGGAGAAGGAGCTCGCTATAGACCGGGACGGGCAGAAGCAGGAATCCCCCCGCCCTCAACGCTCTAAGAGTGCATTGATTTTTGGTTTTTTTTGTCAATCTGCCCGGCCACAGGCTGCTTGATCCTAATTGATCCCCGCTTTCGTGCCGGTTGCAGGATTGAAGCTTGGTGTGTTCCATTAACGTTCGCTCCCTAGCCTATCTCCCGCAGGTTTCATCATCACCTTCCCGGCAACAGAGGGTTGGTTGGGTGCCCGGTCTTTTCCCTACGGCTCTCCTCCTGAATCCTGCATAAACTCAGCTCTTCTACCACAGCATCTCTGCATTGGCAACGAGCTGGACAATTGAGGGGTGGAGGGAAAGAAAAAGAGCTTGAGACGAGTTAATTTGTCTTTTCCTTTATTACCATTTTCGTTGTTTTATCATCGCCCCTCATTGCCCAGTTTCGACCTATCTACCTGCAAGTTCTCGACGACCGGGAAGCAGCACGGACAAGGCAGTTCCATTACGATACCGGCAGTCAACGTTTCAACGGGTAAGAGCCGCCGTGCACTGGGTGGTCGCCGTGAGCAAAAGAGATCAATTTTGGCGACAGCACCTCGGAAAGTAAGGCTTGGGCACCCCATCCTCTTTCTTTTATTGGGGGAAGTAAGTTGGAATTGATAGTCGGGTGACAGGGTCTTTAATCTACCCTTTTTATCCTTCCTCCGTATTTTATCCACTTTACTTGTTACCTTGTGCCAGCCGAGTCGCCCTCGCTATCGCTTCTTCGAAAGGGTCTTGCCTTACATTAACTGCCTTACCCGCACTACTTTTTCTGAGAGATACTTTTCCTTGACGGGCCACGGAGAGCGGGAGAGAAGAAGGGGAAAGGCGAAAAACGAGATACAAAAGGGTTTATCGAATCTTTAATATTGGTGTCAAATACTTGGTGGAGGCCTTTGATCCTTCAAATATCGGGATTCTTTTGTTTTCGGGGTTAGAGGATATTCCGTTGTTTTTTCGAGGAAGCTTCACCGATACCGGTAGTCGAAGGAACTCTATTGCCACAGGCCTATTCTTCATAGGACAGCAACCACGTTGTGTCCATGCCGTCTTCGATTACAACTGATACTGCATTCAGACTGGGCAGCTCTGGTTACTCTTCTCCTGTAGCGGCAATATCGAAAAGTGGAAAAGAAATGAGGTCGTCGCCTGAGAGTGTTGGCACTGCGCCAACAAAGCCGAAGCAATCGAAAAGCAGAAATGGTGAGCAAAGACATCGCCCTTACGCAGCTTCCTAAGGGACAGGGGTTTCTTGATGGAGGACGGGTCTCATCAACCCATGTCTGGGAATGGAAATGATGGGGTTCACACCATTGTCCGAGTGCTGATTGTATATCGATAGGATGTGTTACATGTAAGGCTAAAAGATTGAAATGCGACGAATCCAAGCCTACATGCCATCAATGTGCGTATAACCTTATCGGTGGTTCCTGGGTCCGGTTTGGGAGATAAGAACGAGTGGTTACTGACAAATGGACGATAGGTCAAAAGCGCGGGGTGCCCTGCGGGGGTTACAAGAAGGATTTCAAATGGAGACCCTTTGAAGAAGCCAGTCTGGGAAGGACACCTAAGCCTGCGCGTAAAAGTACTGCATCACCCACATCGTTTACTAGCTGGCAGCTGACGATACCCAGGTCCAGGAGCACCAAGGCCGAAGAGGTCTTCTCCCCCATTATCTAGCCCAGGAGCGTCTAGCATCGCATCTCCCACCGTGTCTAGCATAGCCTCCCAACCCTCGCCATCGGAATCTAGTTTCGGATCTCCATCTGCACATCAATCACAATATCGGTCTTCACAGGATACGACGTGTATGCATGAACAGCGTTCGTCCATGTCTCCAAATGATTTCAGTTTAAATTCGCCGTTCTTATTACCCCTCGACTCTCCAAGTCACATAACATCACCGCCGACACAGGGCCAACCGGGTCTTCTTGGGCCGCAACATACAGGGGCTTTCGCTCTCACCACCTCACCAGACCCGGACAGTAGGAATGGTATGCTCGGTACGTCAACTGAATTCGGTGAAAATCCATCACCAGATACCGCGAGATCACTGGCCCCTATGAATGGTTTGGTTCCGATTACTTCTGCACCAATGCAAGGACTTGTAAGCATTCCATCGTTTGGATATCAGGAGCCACTTTATTCCCCCACAATTGATAATACGATCTCAACAATTGCGAAAGGGGGGCCCGAGGAGAACGATGAGATTGAGGAGGTTATCCGTTCCAACCATAATTCACAGTCTGACTGGATGATCTCTGCACTCTCACCTGCTTATGCCAATTCTTCAAGATCGAGATCTTCACGTGGAGAAGTATTTATAAGCGCAAGCGATATATTCCGCCGACCAGTAGTCACGGCAGCTAGTCCAGAAATGCTTGTGCTACACTTTGATAAGCACACTTGTGGCATAATGTCGGTCAAGGACGGTCCCAACGAGAATCCATGGAGAACCCTTATTTGGCCGCTTGCACAAGATTCACCAGCGCTTTATCATGCGATCGCATCCATGACAGCTTTCCACATGTCTGGTGGCAAGCCAGAGCTTAGGGAGCTTAGAGTGGAAGGGATGGAGCATATGCGTAGCTCGATCCATTGCTTGGCTAATGATATACGTAACGGTAATACCCATAACGAGGCGGCACTCGCGACTACCCTGGTGCTTGCATTTTCCGAAGCATTTGACCGACACACATCCACTGGGATAGAACATTTGAGAGGGGCTAAGGTTCTCGTCAGACGGGCTCTGGACGAGCAAAGCACTTCTAGGCCTGACAAGGTTGCCTATAAGAGATTGGGTTTCTTGTATAATGTTTGGGTTTATCTTGATGTTCTCGCCCGTCTTACCTCCGATGAGGATGATGATGAAGGACCTGGATTCGTGGTGAATAGGCCCTTGACGCCTATAAGTGAGATCGACCCGTTGCTAGGTTGTGCGGCCACCCTCTTCCCTTTGATTGGAAGGGTTGCGAATCTTGTTCAGAAGGTCCGCAAAGCCGATCAGAATACGTGTGATATTATCAGCGAGGGTATGGGGATTAAGGATCTACTCGAGGGGTGGGCCCCTGAATCTCGTTATGAGACTCCCGAGGATATTTCCAGTGATGTCGGGCATTGTGTCCAAACTGCAGAGGCATACCGTTATGCAACACTCTTGTATCTCCACCAGGCCGTCCCCGAGCTGCCGTCCCCGGGCTCTCGTGAGCTTGCGCGGAGGGTAATGCAATTGATTGCTCAAATCCCCTTGACCTCTCGAAGTTGCATAGTGCATATATACCCTCTCCTCGCTGCTGGTTGCGAAGCAGTAACTGAGAGGGAAAGATCCTGGGTCAAGAGTCGTTGGGAAGGAATGTGCTCGAGGATGTGGATCGGTAACGTATCTAAAGCCTGGGAGGTTATGGAGGAGGTCTGGGAGCGTAGAGATAAATTTCGGGAATCACAGGAAGCTATGCAGCGATATCCCCTATCTCCGGCCGACGCGCGGTTCTGTTCCCCAACATTGGACGCTCCAGTTTATAAACGCGAAGTAAATCCTGTAGGATCCGAGGTGGAGGAGGTATATGGATGGGGAAGAGCTGTTTTGAGTGAGAATAGCGATATGAGGCTTAAGGGGCAAGCTATGATTGATCGATCCTCTGGCGGGAATACTCCTTCGGAGATACTTGCGGAGTATGAGATGTCGGTGAGAGGGAAGCTGCACTGGGTTGGCGTTATGAGGGATTGGAACTGGGAAGGTGAGCATCCTGAACAAAGCACCGCCAGATTTTGCTTGCGGCTAACGTTTGGTGAATGATAGTCCTCCTTGGTTAAAACGATTTCTTGTACATTGGCCTTCGGGGCATTGGCTTTTTCGTTTTCATATACGGCCTCATAATCACCTCCATCCTATTTTTCAGCTTTATCGGTTTGACTTCGCTTGGTCGGAGAAGGCGCATATTGGCTTTGGGTTTATTTCTGCCTTGTTTTGTCGGTTGGTCCGATTGGGTTGTGTCACCCGCTGTGACTTGATTTCGCAGGTTTATTTTATTAGCGATTATTATTTTATTGATTATATCTTCGTTTCTCTGTTTTTTTCCGGGTTGGGGGGAATGGAAAATTGTTGTATTGCTATAGCTTGCTTTGCTTTATCGTTTTATTTTTGGCTCATCTTGAAATTTTGATATTTTTTTTGGCGTCTTTGGGGTAGGGAAGGAAGAAAGGGAAGGGGGAGGAAAGCAAGGCGAGAAAGGAAGACAAGCAAGAGGAGTAGGTGAGGAGAAAGGCAATGGAACAGAGGACACCAGGGAGAGATATAGAGGAAGAAAGGGAGGGAGAGGGGGGAAAGATTGGCAATCATTGGAAGGAAAAGAAAAGGGGAACTAAAACTCTAATTATATAAGTACGAGTTCTGTACAAGTGCGCTTCTCTTCGACGAAATAACTTTTCTCTCTCGTTAGTTTCTTCTCTATCTGTCGTAACTTAAATTACAGTACTTTTAGCGCCCCATGTATCATGGAAAAAATGTCAAAGGGGGGAAAGAAGTCCTCTTTTCTTTTCTTTTCTCCCCGCTTCCCCCCATCACCCTCTCTCTTTTTCGCCTTGTTGCCGTTGATGGCGGGATCAGCGGTATAATAGTTACCATGATACGAGTGTCGTGTTCTTTTTGTCCGACGTCGGCACGCCGGCCCGAGCTGCTGCCCTGAGGAACCTATCATGCGTTGAACTATCCGTGCTACGCAAGTAGTGTACTGGAGTAACTACAAGTGCAACTAATCCATCACAATCCCTCACCGGCGTTTCGTATCAGTACAGTACCGAGAGTGCGCCTTGGTGTTGATTCACTTGTACGAGTAGTTGAGGGCAGATACGGTATTGGAGGGAGAGAGGGGATATTTTATTCCAGGAAGGGATATATTGTCCTGAGGTTGGGTTGTCGGGAATGTTTATACCGAATGGGTAAGATGATCCGGGGGTTGGGTTGCTTGGTTGCTTGGTCGGCTTATCGATAAGGTTGAAGGTACGGTAGTGCGGGCGGGTAGTGCCGGGGGGGGGGGGGGGTTTGTGGGGGGTGGGAAGGGAGGACGTATCATAATTGAATCTTCGTATTATGATATTATTATTTATATGTCATTAGTGCGTGGGTGGATGATGGGGTTGGGGTTACTTGGGTTTTACGTATCATACTGTACGGGACTTGTGAAGGAATGGGCTCATCGCGGAGGGTGCACGGGGGGAATTATTGGCTGAGAGATTGGTAGACTACCATATTCATCCTCCCTACCGTACCTACCCCCCTACCGTGTCGGGGCTGGGCAGCACGAGTATTAGGGGGTTCGCTGCTGGTAGTAGCGCTGGTGGTACTGACCGCTTCTGTGATATGAATGGGTATATAAAGCACCTCCACCTCCCCCCCCGTGCTTTCGTCGGGAACACCACACCAAAAATGCTATCATAGTGCAGTACCACCCCTCTATCCGACTAACCCTCAAGGCCGCCATACCGGCTAAACCTAACGTCTGCTGGTGCTTATAATACGGGACATCTTCACCTCCTCCTCCACTGGGACTAAGTCGCCGATCTCGTCCTCCAACCGGCTCGAGAAGGGCATCGACAACCCTAGACCTACCCCCCAGCAAAAAGTGGTTCGCCGAGCATTTTTTAATGCTCGACTAATCCACTGTCCCCCGGATTCGAACTGACGATGGTCCCTGTTTCAAATTAGTGGGCCAGTCTCCTAAGCCATTAGACCATAGGAACTGGCCGGTAATTCTCTTTCTTCTTGGTCTTTTAACTGCCGCTTCTTTGGAAAATGGACAATTCGGGCCACTTGATACTTTATCTTTGGAAAAATAAACAAGCATCAGTATCCAATGATAGTAATAGTACTCTCTCTCGCGATATCAACGGGATGAGGAATGATGGCGTGCGGGTGCATTTCTGTGATGATCTGCCTTCAATACCCTCGGTTTCTTTCGCAGAGCTGGGTGTTCCCCTTCTTTCATGGGCGGTATCCCCGGTGCAACTATTTGGCACGCACTGGGCAACACCTATACTTCACTTGTGCATTCAACTACACACAGTGCTATACCTTGAATTGTCGCGGGGATAGTGAGTTGGTTCTCAAGATATGTTCCTGGCTCTGCCTCTCGCCTTTTTCTCTCTCCCTCTCTAGGGCATGCCCCTGGTCTACGGCACACGTATGCTTACGAAGAGGTGAGGATCGTCGTTGAGGGCGGGTCCGGTATTGGCGATGAGGCGGAGAAGAGGACTACTATATACGGCCTAAGGATGTTCAGTGAGTGGTTGCTAGTGTTACCTTTGTGAAGGGAGGGAGAGAGGGAGGGGTGGGAGCTACGATTACTCTCGTTGCGGAAGGATATGGACTTGCGTTTCATACCGGGTAGAGGTAGGCGGAAGCTTGATATGTGGGGGCTTTGGTTAGTTGTTTGTGAAGATGGATGATATCTGGCTGGGTTAACAACCGGAGGAATTCAAGTGCTGGTCTGGGTGGATTCGATGCTTGCTTGATTTACCTTCTCCGCTAGTCGATACGGTATCATACGTAATATTATAGGTCTGTTATATTCTGGGACTTGGGATTCAACTTGGCTTTTTTAAAAAAATTAAATAAATAATAATCAATGACAAGACGGGAGAACCTCAAACTTGCTCAATACCTGTACTGTGCTCGGAAGACAGCTCAGGGGCTAACTCCTAGTACTGCATAATATCGTGGTGGTAAATCCGAAGCATCGCAATCCAAAACAGAATCTTGGGTTTTCCAATAATTAGGGTGGAGTAAAATATGACAGAAGTTGGTACCGACCGTGGTGACGCTTTTTAGCTTAGAGCCTTATACTCGAGTAATAGTGCGGTGAATTAGTTCCATGCTAGTCTAACTTACCCTAGTCTGGGGCCACTACTTGTTTCCTGCGCGACCGGCACTGCCGAGCTTGAATTGCACGACCTAAATCTGCTGTGCATATACCGTAGCACAATCAATACATACGGCCGGGTATGTGTGTACCGGGGAAAGGAGTTACTGTACCGGTATTGTATTTCAGTGTCTGTCCAAACCTGAATTAGCACCGACTTTATCACGTGAGCGAGTGACCTCTAGTGAACGGTCGGTTTTGAGCAATTTTGGCAGCCGCGAGTGTGCAAGCGGTCGTCTACTTTAAAGGTATGTATTGTATAGTAGCTCACCCGGAGTCGTCTCGGCCAAAAGAATTTCTATCCATTCCTTTGATTTTTTCGATTTTTTTTTCTTCCTGGAAATTCTCAGTTATACCGAGTGAAGGGGATTCACTATGCTTCACTTCCTAACCCTAACCCTCTTCTTCTTTGCTCCCCCTGCCTTTCTTCTATGATAGAACTGTCAATTCCATATCCTCGCCGCATGTATGTTTAGTCTAGTTATCCTCCCTCTGGAAGTGCGATTTCCGGCCGGGAAACCCGACGTCAAACAAAAGGGATAACAACCCTGGTCGCCGCTTCTGAGCGGTAGGAAATCACGGTTTGGTATGATACTCCTAATGTTCTGCTCGTTTCCTCTATCTTGGAGGGAAGTTATGGAAGAAAGAAATAGAGGAAGAAGGCTCTGTGACCAGAATGCTAGGGATAGCAGTGGGTTCCTGAATGGATTGGTTTCCAGGTTGAAGGTGAGTTGTGGGGTATATAGCTATCGAGAATGGGATTATCGAATGTTTTGCGGGTAAAGTTAGTCCTTTCCTTTTTTTTTTTGCGAGGCTTGGTGAGATTCTCCCGAACTGTCTTACTGGACGAGGTGTTAGGGGTGCCAAAGTGGTTACTCTCCTTTCGATTTCCGATATCGCGGGTTCACGGATGTTACCCGTAGTATCACTCGCCCCCATACTGCTACGGACCGACTTGCCTCCTGTCCCTTCTGCGGGAGGGTTGCCCTCCCCATGTTTCCCCGTTTCGGGAGAGGTGGCTGGTCTGCCGGGAGTAGGGAATGCGGTGTCCCAGTCCGTTAGCGTTGTAGAATAGCTCAGGAAAGGAGAATCGGGATATGGTAGGATGGAAAGAAGCTGATTGTAGGGGAACAATGTGTACAATGAGAGGATGTGGTTGGTGGTTGTTGGACACAAGATAGGAAGTTCGAGAGAGTGAGAAAAGGAGAGGAAGGAAGGAATAAAAGTGGACAAGTTAAGAAAGCTATTGTCGAGATATACAGTGAGGGCGCATATTCACAAATTCCAACTGGTTCGAAGGAAGTATATGCCGGATAGTGGGTGGGATTTGGATCGTGTCTTGTGGGAAGCCAAATTGAATAGAAGGAAGAAAGGGGAACACAACCGTACTCAGAATCGTGTCTGCTTGAGCTCCATGCTGGGAATACGGAGCTCACATGGCCGCACGAATGATACTTAGTGAAAGAACCATTATGTAGGAAGCAGATCAGAAGATGGGAGAAATGCTACCAGAGGGTAGCCCAATGGGGGCTATACTGGACATCTGGGCTTCTGCACTGGGTGTCTCGGGATAAAGTTTCGTTTCTGTTATAATAGGTCTTTCCCACCACCCCAACTTCAAGGTGCCCCCCGGAAAAAAAAAGAGAGTTCAGCACTCGGGATTCCCACATGGTCACCCACTGTAGTACTAACCGAGCGATACGATGCTTGTTTACCGCAGAGCGGACGGGATGCGAAATTTTCATCGTTCTATGGCCGAACACGTTACATCAGTCTGGAATTCGGGTTATGGGTCTGATGAGTACTATTAGGTTCAAAGTAGGGGTATGTGTGCCGGTACATACACCGCATCACTTCGTGTAATGGTGAAGCATGTAGGTGCTATTGGTAGCTGTGAAGAAGGAGTTCGAGATTGCGAGGGTGTGTGAATACTCATGGCTTCGACTTGGTAGGAGGTATTCTTGCACCCCCGGAGCTGAGTGGAGAATGATTTAATTTACCCCTCTAGAAAACGTGCAGTAGGGCCACTTGTGGTCTATATTGTCGATCGTGATCTATTTTTGTCTATAGGAACTCCCTATACGAATATTGTAAACCCCAAATATATTCCTCTCCATATGCTGAGATTTCCGGTGCAGAATCCTTATCTATGCACTAGTGAGACGGCTGGCCTATCTAGATCTTTCTGTAGAAGGTCATTTGTGTCACAAAGAGTTCTTTTGTGAAAAAGGCCTGCGCAATATAGTTCTATAAGGTGCTTCCCCATATACTCACTTCTTATTTCTTGCCAGATGAATAATTTTTGATTGGCACTCCGCTCTCTAGCAGCAGGGTTGCTGAGTGGGGACACGCGTTTGGGGAACCAAGTGGCTATGGGGCTATACAGAGAGTAAGAGCAGCAGTAGGGTGCGTTGGTGCAACTGCACTGCCCATAAATATTGTATCATACTCATAAATGTCCTACGGTATGGTAGGGGGAACCTTGACCAGGAGCACGGGCGAAATCATTTTTCTTGATAATACATATAAATAATATTTGTCCCAAGAGGTTACACCTCGGTGGGTGGCTTCTTGGTAGATTAACTGTGACTCTTGGCATATTTAACAGTAAATAACTGGTATACAAATAACTGGTATACAAATAACTGGTTTCCCCCCACGAAAACTTTCAACCCCTGTTCCTATCCTATTAAAAATCTCTTTTTTATTTTCTAAACCCCTAGCTTAGTTTCTATCGAAAAATAGAGAGAAAATATAAATAAAAGTTGTTGAGGAGCCTTAGGGGATGTTTGGCGCGACGCAGTTGGACTTTCAAACCATGGTTTGGAGGCTTATGCAATCAATTTAGACCAATCAGACCCCTCAAATAAATTACATAAGCATCCAAAGCCATGGTTTGAAAGTCCAACTACGGTACGTCCCGCCAAACAGCCCTTTAGTAGTTTGGAGTTCGGCTTTTTTGGGGGGTTGGGGAGTGCTCCGGTTAACGGTTTCCTCAACCATAGCGTTTGCGAAATGGGCAGGGCTGTGGCGGGGGATACAGCCACATAAGGATGAGCCAGAGCCTCATTATATAGCTGAGCACTGCCTCTGAATGTGGAGGTCCTAAGCCGAAGCCTAGCAGGGCTAGGTATTTGGCACAACCCGGGTCATCTTTGCTTAGGGTGGCCGATAAATTGAGTCAACGGAGCAATCCACCGTTGTTATTCGCGCTTTAAGCGAGTGATAAAATGTGATCATAGAGCACTCTTGAGATTTAGGTTGCAACCAGACCGACTTCTCCCTGTCCAGGTGAACTAGGTATTGTATCGTAGAGGTTCATGAAATCTAAAATGTGTTCTATTCCGTATAGAGAAATGCCCTTTTCGTGTGCTGGTGTGTTGGAATTGAAGGTGTGCTGACGGATTTTTGCACGCGCCACGCCGACATCCAAAGGAGGGTATGAACATTATACCGAAAGTGCAGGGGGGGCAGAGGTAAACCTATTATAGCTGTCACACGCAAACCACCAAAGCACTGCATCATATATAGCCAGTACCTTTGGAAGAAAACTCAGATAAACTCTCATCGAACTTCTCAAGGGTCAGAGTAAAAACCTGCTCTTGAAAACGCCCATTTAAAGTTGCTGTACACACAAACGATCATTTCTATTGAAACTCCTCCGGAGACAACCACACCGGCCCCGACTGAACAGCCACTCACCGCACACCGAGCTATAGAGACGGCCACGTTTCTTAAAATAATCGATCGCGCTTCATCCGGTCGGGTAGAAGGTAGAGTTAAAACACTTCTCTATCCCACATCCCTCTTCCTAAATACTGGCTTTTTTCTAGCCTAGAGCCATATTCTCATTTTTAATCCATTTCACAGATTCTACCTCCCCCGGCGGGAAAATTACCAACAATGCACCAAACGCTCTTTCTACTTCTGCCAGCTTTCCAGCTAGCCTCTAGCCTTGCGGTACCAGACGGCGCACTCCATCCAAACGCCTCTACCGTAACGACAATGACCCACCACCCCGACGACGCCAAGCCGGCCGAAAAGGTCGTGCAGGAGAACGAATCCAAGGCATCAAGTCACAACATCCGTATGTTTCTGATAATATTCGGGGCGATTGCCGGATTCTTGTGCTTGAGCGTCGCTCTCTTCTTCACCCACGCCCTCCTCTCCAAGAAGCGCTACAATGGCAACGGGAAGAAGCGCGGGAGGAGAAGGGCGTTGAGCAAGTTGCCGAGAGATAGGAGGGGGAGCACGGATAGTGATATTTGGGGGTTGACCAACAATAGACAGAGCCTTGGGACCGCTGCTACGCGGGAGAAGGGCTCTGGGTCTTGGAGGGAGGAAGTGATCCCGCCACATGGGCATGTTTATCAGGAGGTTCCGACGGAGGAAGCAGGAAGGGAGCCTACCAGCTATGCGTACCGTCCACCCCAGTATCCGGGACCCAATTCACTTGCTTTGGAGGAGAGGTATGCGCCATACGAAGGGCGGCCAAACAAAGGGGACTCTGGGGGAAGCGTGAGGAGTGTGGATCCGCCTGTGAGGCCGGTTGTGCCGATGGATGCTATTTAATGGGTTTTGGGTCCATCTCTTTTTTATTCTTTCTCTCACTTTACCGTTTCCTTTCTCCCCCATTCTCTTTTTCGCATATACGAATCACCTGGTGTGCGGCTTTACGGATGGTAAAAACGGCTTATCAACTTTTTTCTTTCCTTTCTTCTCTCTCTTTTGTATAGGCGTGTACCTGGACTGGCGGAGTTGCATATTTAGAGGGTGGATTCGTTTGTGGGTCCAACTGTTGTGAATACCATTCTATAAATGACTTTGGGGTGGGCCCTGGGGGGCTAATATCAGAGCGTTCTGCCGGATATTGTGTCACTGGTGCTTTCGCGTACTCATGCGGTGTCACTCGCGCCGGACAATTTGGTGATCCTTGTCGTGCCGGAAAAGCTAGGAGTTTTTCTAGATCTCGGCAGCACCTTTGGACTCAAGCCTCATTTCTGAATGCCCATTTCATTCCGGTGCTGGGGATAATCCAGGTAATACGGTGGAGTGCTCCGTGAGCTATCCGTCCTTTTCGGCCAGAAGGTTAACTTGAAGGTTATAATTGGCCCTCCCCGGCTCAGGCACGGATAAATTTAGTGTGGTTATCGTCGGCACAACAACACGGGAACAACGGCGATCCAAGGGATCAGAATGCTATTCTTCAACTTCCTCCCCTTCTCTTTTTCGTTACTCCTCCCCCCCTTCTTCCCCACCTCGCATGTGCTCTTACCGACACTCTTTCCTCTCCCTATTGTCACCCCTTTGACAAACTTGCCAAGACCATGTCATTTCTTGCCCGCCGTACCACTAGAGCCGCAATTCCCCGCACACTTTCTCGCCGCACTGCTGCTGCTGTCCGAGTAGCTTCCACCCCGTTTCTCTTCCGCAATCAATTAAACCCCGTACTAAAGACTAGACAATTCTCTGCTGTGAGCTCAAGTATGATGTCTGCCCCTGCTTCGATTGTGAAGCAGAATGTTCGTCCGGAGCCTGATCAGGTCCTCCAGGACATTGCCGATTACGTTCACAGCTACGAGATTGCCTCCCCACTTGCTGTAAGTGTGTTTGCTCCCTTAATTGACTCATAGAAACTAATACTTTTTAGTGGGAAACCGCTCGTTTGTGTTTGATCGATACCTTGGGATGTGGATTGGAAGCACTGAACTTTGAGCAATGCACAAACCTGCTCGGTCCTGTCGTGGAAGGTTTGATGGTCCCGCCGCAGTTGATCTTTCTTTTCTCTTCGGGCTCTCATTGTTACAGGGACTACTGTGCCGAATGGAACCCGTGTCCCCGGCACCCCTTACCAACTCGATCCTATCTCCGGAGCTTTCAACATTGGTACCGCGATCCGCTGGTTGGACTACAATGACTGCTGGCTGGCCGCAGAGTGGGGTCATCCTTCCGATAATCTTGGTGGTATTCTCGCCGTCGCGGATTGGCTTGCGAGAACAAACAAGGCAAAGGGTCTGCCGGCACCTAAAGTTAAGGATGTCTTGGAGGCTATGATCAAGGCCCACGAAATTCAAGGCTGCCTTGCTCTCGAGAACTCTTTCAATCGCGTCGGTTTAGATCACGTTGTTCTTGTGAAGGTTGCTACTACGGCCGTAGTCTCTAAGATGCTCGGATTGAACCGCGAGCAGACCATTGATGCTGTTTCTCAAGCGTGGGTTGATGGTCAGTCTCTCCGTACCTACCGCCATGTTCCCAACACTATGTCACGCAAATCATGGGCTGCCGGCGATGCGTGCTCGCGCGCTGTTAACCTTGCTCTTCTCGTCAAGGCTGGTGTTGGAGGTATTCCATCCGTCTTGACCGCTAAGACATGGGGCTTCTACGATGTCCTTTTTAAGTCTGAGGGATTCAAGTTCCAGCGCCCATACGGTTCATATGTTATGGAGAACGTCCTTTTCAAAATCTCGTATCCAGCCGAATTCCATTCCCAGACTGCTTGCGAAGCTGCTATGACTCTCCACCACGAGCTCAAGAAGATTGGAAAGACCACCGATGACATTGCTTCCATCCGAATTAGGACACAAGAAGCTGCCGTCAGAATTATTGACAAGAAGGGGCCTTTGAACAATTATGCTGACCGTGATCACTGCATCCAATACATGGTTGCTGTCCCGCTCATCTACGGCCGTCTCACCACGCAGGACTACTCTGACGAAGTAGCTTCAGACCCCCGCATTGACGCCCTCCGTGAAAAGATGGAATGTGTCGAGGACAAGACCTACTCCTTGGAGTATCACGCACCTGACAAGCGTAGCATCGGAAATGCTATCCAGATCACGCTCAAGGACGGCACGGTTATGGACGAGGTCGCGGTTGAGTACCCTGTCGGGCACAAGTTCCGTCGTGACGAGGGTATTCCATTGCTGTTGCAGAAATTCGAGAGACATGTTACCAAGCGCCTTGGAAAGGAGAAGTTTAATGCTATCATGAATGCTTCTAAGGAGCTTGATGGTATTTCCAAGAAGGATGTTGATGAGTACGTTGATTTGTATGTTACCAAGGAATAAGCGGAGGATTTCTTTGACCGGGCGCAGGTTGGCAGGAAGGGGAAAAATAAAGGATGCTTTTCGAGAGTAGGCGTCACGTACAGATACCCTTGCGATTAAAATTAACGTATTATCCATTGTGCCCCTGGCGCCTCTCGGGTGATAACTTGTAACAATACAACGGCTGTAGGCCGGAAAATGACATTCCTCAAAGGCATTACAAGCTTTCACCTTGATAGATAGAGTCGAAGGCACCCAGGCCCCCCCGAACTCCGGCAAATGGTCACTACCAATCACTCGTTAAGGGGCAACTAACGGCCCCGCGGCCCCGACATAGATCATGACTTTCCACCCAACCCACCTCAAAAAGCGCTTCTCTAACTTATAACCTTTCTCTCCTCCCCAGCTCCGACCATCCCCTTAATAACCTCAATCAAGACCCTCCTCCCAGTCTCAATCCCAAACGGCTCCGCCAACGGCGGAACATGCATAAACAGCACCTTCTCACTCTTCAACTTACCATTCCCCTCCTTCTCGCAGGCTGCCTTAAGGCTAGTGTAATAGATGAACTCGCACAAGAACCTGCCCGCATCATCAGAAACCTTGATAGGAACTTCCTTTCCGGGCGTCTCCTCGGGCTGTAACGGAGATATTTTCCACAGAATCAGCCCCTCTTCATCCCTTCCTTACTTTCTCCGGGGGGGGGGGGAGCAAAAAAAACAAAAACAAAAAACCTCAAACTTCTCCACCCCCTCCACGATCCACGGCACATCCAGCGCACACCCAAACTCCCTCCCACCCGGCTCCCGCTGCTATGCTCCCTCGCTCAGCATAATCCCCCTCCCGGGCCCCGCGTCCACTCCGCCAGGCACCTTCCCGTCCACGTCACCAAACAGGTACCCATCCTCGAACGCGCGCCTTTCAAGATGGTACTCGCCCGCCATGCCGAGGCCTACGTGGAGGATGTAGTCGAACTTGACATCGGGGGCAGTGTGCAGGGGCGGGACCTCGGCGGTCACGGTTGCGTAGGCGACTTTCACCCAGTGCGGGTGTGGCCGTAGTGTTATTGTGTGCGTTTCCATGGGTATGGTTGTGTGGGGTAGGAAGCTGGAGACTATTGCCCAGGAGGAGTTTTGGGTGTGGTTTCTGAAGGGCTGGGGGAGGGGAGAGGGGGAGGAGTTAGCTTTTGGTTTCTTCTTCTTCTTCTGGGGGGAGGGGAGAAGGGAAGGGGGAGGACTCCAAAGCCGGTTAGGTAGACGGTTATGTTTTTCTTCTTGGGGTCTGCGTCGGTCATTTTGGCTTGGTGATGGTAGGGTTGTTTGTGTGGGTGGTGGTGGGTGGAAGGTGCTGGTATTATGGGGGGGGAGGGGGTGGTGGTGGTGGTGGAGGGCGTTGTTTGTAGGGTAATTCTCGTGCGTGATGTTCGATGGATTATCGTGTAGTATGCTCTTGGGCGAACAGCGCTGGTGTGGTACATTGCACCATTTTGCTAGATTCGGCGGGGCCGTGGGGCACGCAGATCTAGAGTTGCGCGAGTTCGTATTTGTATGATATGCTGCCGGGTGCTTGAGTTTGCACTGCTGTTTGTTCCCCGCGAAATTGTACCGGGGGGGGGGGGTGCTGCCACTCTTGCCGACAGGGGACTCACCAGACTAAGTTTCTTATCGTGCTATCGTGATCATTAATTGACTTTTAAAAAGCGACTTATCATAGTTAGAATTTCACCTGGGCCATTTTTTCTCGGGGCCTCAGTGCTCCCGCATTTTTAGAGCGCGCGATACAAACGTTTAAGCTAATCGTGCTATCGTACAAGTATGGCATTTTCTAACTTGCCTATCAAGTGCTAACGTTACTACTGTATTAGATCCGACCGCCCAATAGTCAGTATCTATCTAGCCCAGCCCTCTGACGCGCAACCTGTCGGATATGATGTAGCTCCTGTTTTGCTATTGGAATTTACCATGCTCAAATGGCGGATAACTAGATGCTGCGGTATGATGGTAAGAAACACGCTCTTTGGTGACCTGGGCTCTCGACCGGGGAGGGTTTTTTTCTTTTAAGGTTCTGTAGAGTACTAGTGCTAGTACTGCACTATCGCTATATTTTTTCGTTGATCGTCGCCATAATTTGCGCCCGGGCATGTCACGTATGTGAGAATGAGACTTGCCTGCGGAGGACTACCGTACCAGTATTTCCATATCATTTAGCCCCCCCCCCCCCCCCATGTTTACGAGTTGTGGGGCATGGAGAGGCCAAGTGAGTGTGTGAGCTCCTCGCTCTTGGCGGAAAAATTGGTATTTGATCGTTTTCGTATGGGTGCCTGGCGCTCAGCAACTGACCGGACAGGCACAGATGTAGACAAAACGGCGATTTCCACGGGCCCAACACAACTGCACTGCTATTCCCTGGAACTGTGATACATTCACGCCATATAGGCTGTCATATGCTCCCCCCACCCGTTTCTCCTTCTGTGAGTTAACTTTAACTCCTATTAGCGAGCAATCCCATACCCTACAATAAAGCCCCAACCGCGCAGAAAGCAGCTGATATCCCGGGTAAACCCATCGGAGAAGGGAAGGATATATTCCTCACTTTGGGGATCGCAGATTGGGAGTACCATCTGCTGTGTATATTTTTATTTCCTGCTAATTGCCCTTGGTTATCCTCCTAATCACCGTCGGGCGATCGAGTAAGCAACTGCCACCTTGCAGGGCGCACATATCGGCTTAGCCAAGGGCCGACTTGCGTCGTGATAAGAAGTGAATGGCCTTGTATCCCGGTAGCGGACAGATTGATCCGGCATCCGGCGGTGAGAGTGATTTTTAGGTAGCTGAGACCCTGCTGATTGCTTTGGGGGTTAAGGCTTTGTGGGCCAGCTTACGGGACGTCGACGGGGGGAGGGGGGGGGGGATATTCATGGTCTAGGTTAGTGTGTTTCGGGTTTGGTAGAGCAGTGGTCTAGAGTTCAGCAGTCTATCAGAGCTAAGAGGTATCATAGTTTTACACTAATTTTTAACTTGCATTCATTTCTGACTTTGAATTGGTAAAAAATGATCACTTGGTATCACTCGTGTGAAAGCCACTATGCCCTGGGTGCAGCCTGGCGCGGACTGCTGGGTGGTGTCTAGTATAATATAACAAATTTTTGCTTGTGTTTGAACTCCCCAGACGAGAAGTGGGGTTACATCTTTTAAATCGTTACCGGCCCCTAACCTTCCGTCTACTTGTAAGGAAAAACACAGACAATAGTGCTCAGCGCTCCTAGAACTTCTCTCCTTCTTGAACCCCCCCAATTCATCTTACATTAAGCAACTTATATACTGGCAATACAACTCACTGTCATTACAGTAAGTAGATTCAATGGTAATGTGCTAGTTCGAAGCAGCATCAATCTCAATGTATGCAGCCTTGAGAACCAAGTTCTCGTCCGGGGGGGGGGCGGGGATGCTATCGACCTAAAGTTCGGGGTTATACCTTTAATATCTTGCAATTCTCCAAAGTGCGTATGAAGGAGAGGGGGTGAGGTTGCTTGCCTTATCGCTAACCCCCCTAGATGGTGATACCAACGTACTTAGTAATGTCCAAGCAGGGATCAGTGGGGGTGTTGAGTCGCCCCGCTGGTTGGCGGCGGGTTTGGCGATTCTGATGTCCAAGCTAGTGCCGCCCATTCGCTGCAGTTGGGCTGTCGCATATCCTACCTAGGTAGATGTAACCTATTTTGGTGCTCGTTACAGATTATCCCCTGCAGTGTTGATAAGTGCCGAATTTCCCTACCTCGTTATAAAGAGACACTAGTGATATTAGCGCATTTCTTTGATTGGCGGATTCAACCTAAGGGGTGTAAAACTATCACATGACCCTGGGCGTTGGTTCGTAAATAACTGGTGAATTACCTCACAGCTATGGCTAACACCACTCTCATATCAGGTTTAGTGATCCTGCTGATGGGAAAAGATCTGCATCATAACTAGACCTAAAATGCTTTTGATATCACTCGATTGACATATCAAGAAAAGTGGGAAGCTAGTTTTGTAGTTTAAATTTTAGCGTGTGTAGGTAAATTCGGCACTACCAACACTGCAGGGGATACAATGTGCAGTTACCCGATTGCCGGTGGGGCCCTCTGCTATCCAATCTCCAAAGTATCTGGAAACCGTGCTGTCAAGGCTCGCAGGCTTGGGTGTGGTTTTCATTAATTGAATGAGTTATCCTGGGCAAACTAACCGGTGTCTCAAAGGTTAGGTGTGCGGGTTTCCGAACACTTTTTAAATTGGCGGGCAGGATCTAGCATACGCATCAGAGCCTCAATCATGATGACATCTGAGGTTAGGGTTACAAAGATGTCTCCGAGGAACAGAACAAAAAAACACCCTTTGTGACGGATAGGGCCGCACTACGTCTGTGGAGTGTACAATCACAAATGACGGTATTTGTTTCATAACAGCCATCTCCATTGTAAGCTCCATGAATTCCCTATATCCATGTACTGGAGGAAGGGGAAGTCTGCTCATGGTTGTTAAATAAGGGGAGTGCCTGCATTTCTCCGGCCCCAAATGGCATAATCATCGGTTTAAGGCATTGTTCAGTGGAGGTGGGACTGCCGGGCCTTCAGGAGTAACGTAGGCCTACATTTCGATCTTAGGAGACGTTTTGGATATAAAGTTAGGGCTCAGATTTAAATACCTTGGTCATTCCTCCGTCTACTACCATTTCCTGACCGGTTACGAAGCTGCTCTCGTCACTTGCTAGAAATACCACCATATGTGCTTGTTCGATTGCTTCCCCGAAGCGGCCCATGGGGAAGTGGATCTCACGGCGAGCACGTTTTGCTGGGTCTGTTCCGAGGAAATCCTGAAGAACTATAGTACCGATTTAGCTAAGCCTGGCTCCAATCATGTGCTCGAGTATGCACGCGGCATCGAGTTCTCATTTCGAACTTACGTGGTGTATTAAGGGGGGCAGGGCACAGAGAATTGAAACGGAACCCTACGCAATAGATGAAAATCAGTTTCAAGTGCGACTCGGTGATAAAGCCTATATGGGAACTCACCCTCTCGAGCATGAACCATAGCCAGTTCACGAGTAAGTGCCAAAACTGCGCCTTTGGAGGCAGTATATGCAACTTGCGCCGTAGCACTCCCAACCAGGGCCACAACGGACGCAGTGTTGATGATAGACCCCTTGGGCTTCCCGTGCTTGCGGAACGACAAGACAGCGTGCTTGCAGCCGTACCAAACACCTTTGACCTAAACCGCCCTTGAGTTTGAATCCTCTGAATTAGATAGAAAGGAGTATGACAAACATTGATTTTGTGGGTGAGGTCCCAAACGTCCTCGCCGGTGGAGATAGCATCACCGTCCTTTAATCAAGTCAGTCATGGACTTGATAAGAGTTTCTCTCCCCTAATTCTAGGTGGATTTGACGGACATTATTGTGCATGATGCCAGCATTATTAAACATAACATCAACACCACCCCATTCATCAGCTTCTGCAACTAGTGCCTTCACGTTTTCCTCGTTGCTAACGTCGCATTTCTATCACCCACAATCTTAGTTATTAGGGCAAACACTTCGGGAGTAGGCTTGGATATACAAATATCTTGAACTTGGCACCTGGAATCAATGTCTCGATCTTTCCCTTAGCTGCCTGAAGTCCCTCGTCATTAAGATCAGCAAGAATGACAGAGCCTCCGTTACGAGCAAATAGAATGGCAGTCTCAAGTCCAATACCACTGTTTGCACCTGCCCGGGTAAGCTTGCGTGATGACTAAAATCTGACGAAGGTATACGGTACCCGGCGGCACCTGTGACAATACAGGCCTTGCCCTCAAGTCTTCCGGTGAGTGTGTTCATTTCCTTTGAGAATTTTGAATGTTTGATATGGTCGTTTTTGAGAGTTTCGGAGGTGAGAGGGGGTGTGAGGGTCAGAAGAGTGAAGGAGCTCACAGCTATAAGTTGGAAGAAGGTGGGGGAGGGGGTGGCATTGTTAAATATTTGGAACTACCGGTACAGGCCGGTATGTCACACTCCCTTGGAATGGGAAAGTGTGGCTATAGACTAACCCAACTCTCGGACTCTACTCGGGCCGAGAATAAGTCCTGAGACAACGGGCGCAACCACAAACTCCCAAAATTCAACCTTGACGGTAACTATTACAATGGCAACCGCAACTGTAATGTCTATAATACCAAATCCCTCTATAATAGAGTCCCTCCTTCTTTTGAGGAGCCAAATATTCGGTAGGATCTTTCGTTTTGACTGTTGTATCGGCTTAAGCGGTTGTGGTATTGCAATGGTTGGGGGTTGTGGGGAATTGTAGTAGCATCCGTTGTCTCAGGTATTCTCGCCGCGAGTACATGTGGCGCGTGTAGCGGGGTTTGCCTATCATAGGCAAGATAAGCCACCAACGAGTGTTTCTCGCTTACGGTAGCCTCCAGAGAACCTACATCGGGGGTTAAGGATAAGTGGGGCGAACCTACCCTGATGGGCACCTCATTTATTCCGGCCCCTAGTAGGGTAGCCCATAGCAGTAAACTCCTTGGGTGGCAGAGTGTCTCGTGCACCTTATCACCTCTTTTTACTCGTCAAAACATCTCTCCCGCCTGAACTATTTCTGTGGTTGCAACTGATAACAAGCACAAGCCCGGCTATCAATCCCATAATGACTCCTCCACATACCCTCGAGTCTATCACCATAGACCTTCGCGAGGACGATAAAGTGAAACTTGCTGGGGTTGATGTGGATGGAGTTCACAGAGGTAAGCCAATCCCGAGTGGCTTGGCTGGGTTAGGCTAACATGTCGCGTGGTCCTTTCCGCAAGGAAAACTAATTTCAAAAAAGAAGTTTCTTTCCATTGCTGAATCTGGATTCGGCTTCTGTTCTGTCATATTTGGCTGGGATATGCACGATAAATCATACTTTCGCGAACTTGGCATTTCAAACTCTGCGAACGGATATCGGGATTTACTTGCAAAGGTTGACTTTCAGAGTTTCCGGAGAATACCATGGGAGGATTCCGCCGCCTTTGCTGATCCGAAGGATCAGAGAGGTGTCCCATTCTTTCTAGTCAGTTTTCATGACCCGGATACCAAGGAGCCTATTGCACCATGCCCCCGAGGGCTGTTGTCTAATGCGGCTAAAAGAGTTGAGGAGAAAGGCTGGAGTGCAATGGCTGGAGGTTTGTTCGACATTCCACGAGGGCTCCAAGCACGATCGCAAGTAGAAGGTTTGCTATCCGATGAAACTAAAGTCTTTCCATTCTAGCGGAATATGAGTTCTTCAATTTTAGGGAAGACCCCCACAGCCTTGTAGCGAACAAAGGGTCAGCTTTAGAACATATAACACCGGGGATGTTTGGTTATTCTTTAACAAGACCTGTGCAAAACCAGGATTTCTATTACGGGGTTTTCAATGCTTGTACGTTTCTACTCCCAGCTCTTATACTCGGGGAGCTAGTGGAGAGAGGCTCCTGCCACACCCTTAAAATATAAAAATTAACCCACTCCCCTGAGAGTGAATAGGCAAGAAGTTTAGGGTCGACATAGAGGGATGGCATACCGAATCTGGCCCAGGCGTTTACGAAGCTGCACTAGAATTCGGGGAGGTTAAGGAGATGGCAGACAGGGCGGGACTATTCAAGTATGCTCAGCTCCACCAACAGCATGCTGCGTCGTTCTAACTTCTCTTAATCTCAATAGATACGTTGTGAAGTCCCTTGGCTCGAGATACGGAATAACTCCGTGCTTTATGGCAAAACCTAAGGAAGGCTTACCAGGGAATTCAGGACACATGCACAGTACGTCATGCACTATGCACGGCTCTTGTCTTTCCTAATTGTTTGCTAATTGTCTCTTAGTATCGCTTGTTGATAGTGATGGCAACAATCTTTTTGCTCGTTCCGAACATGATCCTGAAGCTGGCCGCGATCTAGCGTATCTTTCAGATATTGGGCGCTACTTTCTTGCTGGGATACTCGAAGGGCTTCCATCTATAATGCCCCTCTTGGCTCCTACAGTCAACTCTTACAAACGTCTCGTGGAGAATTTTTGGGCGCCAATAACAGTATCTTGGGGCTTAGAACATCGTGCTGCTTCAATCCGGCTCATCTCACCACCGCTTGCGTCTCCTAAAGCCACGCGCTTTGAAATCCGTACCTGTGGGGCTGACGCTAACCCGTATTACGTGCTAGCAGCTGTCCTTGCAACAGGACTACGTGGAGTGGAAAAAAAGCTAGAGATACCAGTACCCCCGCTGGGTGTTTCCAGCGGGGCTGGTGATGGTGGCCAACGTCTCGCAAGGAACCTGATGGAGGCTGCAAACAAAATGGCGGCGAAGGGGAGTGTCGCCAGAGAGGTGTTAGGTGATGCATTCGTGGATCACTACGCTGGGACAAGAGAGCATGAATGGAGGCTCTGGGAGGAAGCTGTCACTGATTGGGAAATCAGGAGATATATCGAAATGGTCTGAGTGGCTCAGGCGTAGTGTTGATTCGCGATTTATGATGACTTTTATCTATTTCCGTCCCGAGTTTCAATGCACATGCGCTTTTAGTCTAGTAGCGAGTGTCAAGAAATGAGATTGCCCACCCTTCATAGTACCTCAATCCAACCTGCCAATAATCCAACGATAGTACTATCCAGGTCAAGGTTCCCCCAAAATTTCCTTTCAGTTCACTTCCCTCCTGTGGATCCGGCTATATATATAGTTAGGCCCAAGCTGCATTACATTTCCTGCCTCTAACAACCCGCCGGATGACATACACAAGTATGGCCGGGTAAAAGCACAATTCTGGTAGCGTTGCTCAGACTCAGCTAGAACGATTCCAAGCACCAAGCCCATATTCCTAGATTCTACATCTCATCGGAGGCTGAGTGAGTAAAGCTATTGTACGGGTCGGCAGGAGTTGCTACCCTTCTTGCCACTAAAACTTGCAGCGCGGGTATCATACCCAAAGCCACGGATGGGCTACTGGCCAGCACTTGAACAGATTCTGACAGGCCTCGGCGAACCAAGAGGGCTAGGCTAGCGCTCGGGGAGGGGGGGTCATTAAAAACCCGGAGAACTATTTCTGCTGACCCCCATGAAATTCTCTATAGAGACCAGGATAATATTTCCCGGTTTTTAGTGACCCCCCGAGTACAGTCCAGCAGGTATCCAGCCCCATCATCGAGCCGATCCTTGCGATATATCATACTCGGGGGGGGGAGGTGCGGTAAGAATTGGAAAAGCTAATCCATTTGACTCCATAAAAAATCTCCATGATGCGGATATAGTACAAGCGTTGAGCCATGGTCGGAGGACGGTGGTGCTGCTTTTGCCTTTATACCGGTTCCATTGGACATCCGGTATCGGTGAAACCGGACCGGCGCCTTCAGGTTGGTTTACGAGAGGGCCAGTTGGCTCAACTAGGAAATTCCAATTGATCATTCACCCCCAATTGATTTGTGGGAAAAAAATGTTTCATTCTCAGTAAACCCTTAGCAGCACCCACAAGTTAATGACATTGTGTGGATATTTTTGATAGCCATTACTGGCCTGGTTACGGCGCCTGGTAAGTTTACTCTAAGTCACCGTACGGTACGGAAAGGAGGACCAAATTTGAACCTTCGCCTCGACACCATAATAGCTGTAACTTCACACCATGTGCGAAAAATTTGGTCTTTAGTAGACTCGGGCGTCACTTGCCAGAACTCTACCCCACTACTTTCGGGGCAGTTTCGCAACATTCAATAGGGAGTTGATAGGACCAAAAGTATCTCGGGCACGTACTCTATTATCCTTGATCAACTCGGATATCAGACGCCCGTAGCGACGTGGCTCCTGAGTCTAATAGCATTCTTCGGTTATCAAAACATGCCTGAGCAGTGCCAGACCCAACACCCAACATAGGCTGGAAAGAAATTACCTGAATGCACCCGATATCAGGACATTACTGTTTCCATTACTCCTCCAACTGGACGTTTTTTCTACTATATCCCCTTCTATTATTCCATTTCGTTATTAGAAGATAAGGTTTTAAATTGACGATCAAAGTCTAACTTCATACAATCTCACTCGATCTCACGTAACGATTCCCAACAAAGTGGACCAACCGGATAGTGGGAGCCTCCCTGTCCATGAAAACAAACGATCGGCAACAGGACAGCAGTGCCCTTATTGAAGGGACATTATCGGTATCGACATTTGGTGACCCTATTTCGCTAGCTACTGTAGGTTGTGGCACAGTTCGCTGGGCTCCAAGAATCGCTCAACATGAGATATCCACATTAAAGCAGCCATTCTGAGTCTTGCTTTCTCCCCACCTTGTCCCTTTATTCAACCCAGCATTGCACCATAAGCATCCCACAACCCCAAGCTATCGGCTATTGCGTTGAGCCTTTGTCCCCGGCGGTAGATTGTGGTTTCCTGTAAGACTGCATCGATATTCAGCGAGAATAGGCCTGTGGAGGTTGGCGGTATTTGTATCAATGAGAGTAAATACGCAGGGCTAGCCGAACATGAAGCTCAAAAATATCGTTTGGAGATAAATAATACTCTGCGAAGCCCTCTTCCCGCGTGGTGTTGTTCACGTGGTATCACTTGATTCAGTATTCTAACCCCCTACCTCCAAACCAGCTCATTTCCAAATACCAATTCCCAACACCGTGGAATCAGTTGGCGCACATCTTGATGCCAGTTATTTAGCTTAAGTGGAGAGAGCTAGCTCATAATCTGCTCATTTTCCTCAGGCTTTATAGCGGTATGTTGAAACTCCCTATTATTGTTGGGTATATGATACGATAGGTGGAGATACGGCTACCCACTTAGGTCATGTCTTTGGGTTAGGCTAGAGTCTATCTACGTTTGGGATTAGGTAAATCATCGGTTGTGCGGGAGTGGGCCTGACATGTGTGTTTGTCCTCAAATAGTCTTCTCTTGTACAACCAGGCATCAACGAACATCTTACCTCGCACACCGACACATTAGGATCACAAATATGAGACATGTCTCACGGACACCTCTGCTGAGGACTATACTTGGTGGAAAATTAAAGCTTACATTCATGTACAGCATCTCAACCCGACATAGCACCCCTTTACCAGTACTAATATTTATCCCCTGCTGTTGCTCTCCAGTTCCTCGAGTACTACCTAAGTCACATGGGCGCTTCCCTCACTACCCCCCCATTATTCCCTCCCCACCCCCCCCCTGTCATTTACTGTCGAAGATACTGTCTTTGACGCGCCTCCTTGGCAAATCAGGTCTTGGGACTACCGCCCTCGCAGCATCAGCTAAGATAGTCCCTGCAATAATACCCTTATGCGACACCAGAACCCCCAGCTTACCTGACCGCGCATACTGCTTCATGTAGAATCAATGAAGAATTGATCTCAAGGTGATATTACTCCTGAGCTCTGGCCGCCCCCCGAGAAGGTCCGCCATGGCCGCATCTGGTATCTGAATAGTAGTGAGCCATCCCCTGTAGATACCAGGGCGCCAATTGCCCTAATTAGAACCGCACACCAGATTCCCACTTTTCAGTAATCACAACTCATGCAGCCCGCAACGCCTTGCAGACTTGTGGATTGCGGATTGCCTCCGAGATAGACTAGGATAGATGGGAATCGATAGGGATCAGGAAGGTCGTATCTGGATTGATGTCCAGGCGCCAGCAGCTGGCAGGAGAGACCACCATATTATCTGAGAAGGGCGGATACAACAGTCGACGAGCAACCCAGCCCCCAGGTTTGCCTAAGACTGGCATACAAACAAACCAGCCAGGATGAAAGTCTATGTCGCAAAAGACTTTGTTATGAAGAACGGAAAGCGCCAAGTCAGCTGCTCATCGTCAATTGTGAGGTCAAGATCAGTAAGAACGAGATCTGATCCGAAGAGAATTACGGCCGCGGTTCCAACTACGCAGAATTTTATTATTCCAGTTCTTCCGAGGATGGCAGCAGGAAGGAAAGGCGATATTTTAGCAGGGGGCTGACAAATCCTAACCAAACAGCACGAATCAAAAAAAAGGGGGGGTCAGAAAGGGCTCACGAGCCATCACTTCTACCAACTGCTCCTTCGCTAGCTCCAGACGATGCCCCAGTTATGCCGACAGTACAAGTAGTACCAGCCAGGAAAACAGAGCACAAACCTCTACCCGTGCAGCGATAGCGGACACTTTGCGAGGCTCCTCCACCGCAAGAAAAACACTACGCACAACTCTAGACCTGCCGAACATATAAGCTACCATCGGCTATTGTCCAGCTTCAGCTCCTACGAAATTTCCCAGAATCCAGAGCATTGAGTGCGAAGAGGAGCGGAGGAGACATATGAAGGCGTAAAGACGAACCAGATTGGGGCAGTACTCAGCTGAAATTCGCAAAACTCAACTGCAGTAGGAATAGTGGGGGACTTGTCCACATTCTTGTTCATTATGGCCAGATACATTTATACCGAGTCCAATTTCTATCCCCTGCCTGTACACGCGAACTTGGAAGTATCCGGATAAAAACGGAACTGGCTTGGTGCCCAATACTTGTAGTATTAGTAACTGTCAGAGATCTTTGCAGATATCACTCCCCAAAAAAAACAGCGGCTTTTCTCCAGAGCTTCCGGCGAACCACTTGCACAACCTTGGTATTGGGGTCCCCAAGCGAGTAAGAACTGGAATTCGTGCGAAAATAACACGTGGGCTTGGGAAGAGATTCCCCAGACAGCCTGAGGCGGATAGGTTCAGCTAGGAAAAATTGACGATGTGAACCCCAGACAGTGGACTCGGCCGCGGTATTTCCGGATATTTTTGAAGTTTGGCGTTTTTCCCACGATAGCCAACAGATGCTGCGTTGGGGTTGGATTCACTGCAAGGAGGCTCAGTGTAACCAGATGAGACTGTAGTACCACATTGCCCGGTATGACGGATGTCAGCGAAGCCCAGGGAGCTAGAAAGTACACAGCAGAAACCCGGTTGCTTTTCTCAGCTTCAGCGTTCAATTGCTCTAAGAGTCCCCGGAAAAACAGACTCTGTGGTTATGAGCGAGTTGCCGAGCTGACTCTCCGCCATACGAGGCAAAGCTACAAGTAGACACCCACTCGGACGTCCCTCCCACTTGGACAGATGCTAATTGAAGCAAGCGGCTGACTTCTTTAGCCACAACACTTTATCCAGTTTACCATAGGAAACTTTCACTCAAGTTTGGTCGTCCGGTTGGGGGGTGTCCGAGTGACTCGTGGGTTGCCTACCAGTGCTTAGTAGCTTATAGTGTCCGGCAATCTTGGCATTGATTGGGACAATCGTACCTGCTTTGGAGCCAAAGCGTCCGAATACTTTAGATTGCCAAGACCTGCACTTTGACGCAGCAGTTGGCACAAGAGTATGATACGATACGATACAGTACAGGATAAAGTGTTTTATTTGACCGCATCACTGACTACCAAACAGCCAGGGGTTCACTTCGATAATAGTACTCGTACTTGTACATTACCACCAGTATAGCACACCCCACCCATATAATCACCAGAGGAAGATGCAGGAACAATTAAATTAAAATGACCAAAGGACCACGCAATGCGAAATTAATAAAGAAAGTACCAAACTAGTCGACTGATAGCTTCACAATCTCATCTGCCCACGCGCCCATCTGTTTAACATAAACCCATCAACTACACCATAAATATGCATGTAGCCATGAAAGGGCTTACTTGATAGGAACGAATGAGAAAGGTTGGATCTGAAGGATGATGGTAATTGGTTGAGTTCCTTCCTCCCCATGTTTCCTTCTAATAAGTTATCCGCTCAAAGTGCTCATAACGCACCAACCCTAACAACTATCCTCTACGGAACCCTAAGTTCTAGCTAGTTACATAGAATATCACTACATCTGCCTTCCCCCCAAAAAAAGATTCCCTTCTCCCATCCTAACCAGTATTTAGTTCCAGGACAGAGTTGGGTGCTTCAGGATACATGATTGGTCTCTGCCGATTTCCCATTGATATAATAAATATCTCTCCCTGATCTCCCGTATCTCTAGAAACTATAAATGCTTTCCCATCATCGTGCTCAGCTAATACTCTACCATGTAAGAGATTCAATATTCTCTGCCTCCTCCTTCGGCCACTCCGCCGCAGTGGCTTCTGTGTCTCCAATTCTCTCCCTGAGTCGCTTAGAGTTGAACTGGCCACTTCACGGTTGCCAAAGTCTGACAATGCTTCTTCCGCATGAGTTAGGTTTTCTAAGGGCTCCCAGGTACACTCTTCCTCTCCAACCCACTTGACCTCATATTCCAGCCGGCCTTTCTTGTCTGGGTTCCGCCGTTTGGACAATATTTTCTCAAGTTCGAATGAGGCTTCAGCATCCGGGAAGCCTTGATTCCGTTCAATGCGAAGTGGTGGTGGTCCATCTTGTTGTCTGGAGTGATCGACAGTTGACTTTTTCAAAACATCAACATTTACTGTTCGTGAGAGTTTCCAATGTTTCGGAAAGTCGGCAATCTCAAAAGCATTCTCCCCTCTAGCCTTTCCAAGCTCAAATTCGCCCATATACCGATGTTGAAGTGCCTTGCGATGTGAATTATCAGGCTTGCCATGTGTGGTACCATCATTCACATAAGTAAGTGGGAGGTTTCTGGTAGAAATATATACCTTATCTCCAGTCTGAAACGTGTGTGGCCGGCGGTGCTTATTTGCTGAGGTGATATAGTCTTCTTGGGTACGGAATAGGTTTTGTCTGATTTCAACCATGATATCATGCATACGTTGGGCAAAGCTCTGCCCAGAACTCATAGAATTCGCTTCATTACTTCGCTTTTTGTTTTTCGAGGGAGATGCGGCTACAGATCCTTGCCTGACTGCCGCAATTGAATCTAGTGGCATCCGAGGAACATAGCCAATATCAGCTTCAAATGGGGTCATCCCAATTGCCGTTTGTATTGTAGAATTGTAGGCAAATTCCGCTAAAGGGAGTAACCTATCCCAGGTCCGCTGCCTATTAGTCGCATATGCACGTAGATACCGTTCCACGATACTATTTGCCTTTTCTGCTTGACCATCTGTCTGTGGGTGAAACGCGGTGCTCATAGACAGCTTGGTTTTCCAGATCTCCATCAGCTTTTTCCAAAAATCAGAGGTAAAGCGTACATCACGATCGGACACAATAATATTGGGTAAGCCATGTAAGCGTACATAATACTCGAGGAATAATTGAGCGAACTCTGCAGCAGACATAGCCTCTCTTGTGGCGACCCAGTGGGCCCTCTTCGTCAGCCCGTCAATAAAAGTGACGATCGTATCATTTCCTGACTCGGTTGTGGGTAACTTTGTAATAAAATCGATATTAATTCTCTCCCAACGGTTCTCAGGAATATCCAGAGGCTGTAACAGGCCATACGGAACCTGATTCGAACTCTTCGTCCGATGACATGTTGCACAGCCATGGACATACTTCTTTGTTTCCTGAAATAAGCGCGGCCAATAGAATCTCTGGGCGATTGCTGAGGCAGTTCGTCTGGCACCAAAGTGGCCACCTGACAAGCTGTCATGAGCCTCATACAGGATTGAATTCCGTAGCTCAATATTACTAGGGATACAAAGAGCACCTGTCTGAGTATGTATTATAAAGCCTTCCGGGTCAAGCCAGTAAAATCTCAGCCGGGCTTGCTGTTGTCGAAATTTGGCACGCTGTATTTTTGCACAATCTACCCGTTCTTCCACAATCCCGTTTAAACCATTCAAGACATCCCGGAAGTACGGATCCTTCAGATATCCTTGCTTGATCTGCTTCAGCCAGGAGGTACCTTCTTCAACTATGAGCGTAGATAGCTCCATATCGTCAATTTTACGATGAAGACGTGGTAGTAGGGGGTCCTTATAGTCTGGACGCCTACTCAACGCATCCTGAATGTAGTTCTTTGCACCCGGAAGGTAATCAATTTCCAAGTCATACTCCTGGAGATCTTGGAGGACCCGCATCTGTCTTGGAGAGAGCTTGGGCTGGGTAAGAACATGGCGTAGACTGGCATGATCTGTAGATACTTTTACCCGTCTTCCTCCTCCCAGAAGGTAGTACCGCCAGTGACTTAACGCATCCCTTATAGCCAGTAATTCCTTGTCATATGTCGAGTACCGGCTCTCTGCATCTGTCAGCTTTCTAGAAAAGTACGCCAAAACCTTTTCCTCGCCGGCTCCCTTTCCTCCTTGTTCCTGCACTTTCCGGAGAGTAGCCCCTTCCGCAAATCCTGAGGCATCCGTCCTAACAATGAATTCTAGATTATCCTTTTCCGGTAGTGAAAGAGCTGGTTGCTGGCAGATTACCTCCTTCAGCTTCACCATTGAGGATTTAACCTCTGAAAGTATCTCCTCTCTCCAAATTAACTTCTCAAACTCCGTCTGATCAAGATTTAATAGTTTAAACAATGGCAGTGCGTAAAGAGCAAAATGAGGGGTAAAACGGCGATACACCCCTGCTAGCCCAAGGAAAGATCTAACATCCTTTGGTGATTTTACCATCGGCCACTCGACAATTGCCTTGATCTTTTCTTCCGTAATCTTTATACCATCCTTTCCGATATCAAATCCGAGAAAATTCACTTCCTGAGCAAAGAAGGAGCATTTGTTTTCTTTTAAAAGAAAGTTATGAAGTCTTATCGATTCTTGAATCTTCCGCACATGGGATTCATGCTCTTCTTGTGTCTCAGAAAAAATCAACACATCATCGAGGAAAACAACACAATACTGCTTATGCTTTTCCAAAACTTCACTAATCATTCGCATAAACCAGGCAGGCGCAGTAGCAATTCCCTGCGGAATAACAAGTCATTCAAATAGTCCATCAGGTCCAACAAAGGCAGTTTTCTCTACATCCGCTGGTGATACCCGGTTCTGATGATACCCAGACCAGAAATCAATTTTAGAGAACCACTTCTTGCCTTGTAATTGATCAATCAGCTCCTCCGGGTATGGTAGTGGAAAGCGGTCCTTAACAAGAATCGCATTCAGTGCACGGTAGTCTATCACCATCCGCAGTTCTCCGATCTCTCCCCCGGGCTTAGGGACAAAAAGTACTGGAGCTGCAAATGGAGACTTTGATTTTCGAATCCAACCACGGTCTAAGTACTCCCGTGTTTGCCTCTTATATTCTGTCCACTCCGCTGGGGTGAGCCGGTATGGACTGCGGTACGGTGCCTCAGACCCAGGCAGTAATCTTATTCGAAAATCGCCAAATCTCTCCCTGTGTGGCGGCAAACCTTTTGGTTCATGAAAGAGATCCTCAAACTCCTGTTTTATCTTCCGTTCCTGTGAGCACAGTTTACTCATCAAGCATCCCTGACTAGCTTCCTCACACTCCTTCCAACAAGCTTCAATCTCAGCCATTACTACTTCCACAACAGTTTGCTCTCCATTCTCCATCTCGAAAGAGCTCGTACTGTCTCTCCTATTCTCGTTCTCCCCAGTCTCCTGTAAGTAGCCATCCCGTAGTCCATTAATCTCAACAGCCCATTTCTCCCCATTTCCCTTCTGCCAACCCAACTTCAGGATATTCTGCTGGTGGTCAATGTTG
>Ga0307517_10000271_pt1 | contig 89174 bp, 59 predicted proteins | sample 23_EM_MG_FD_194515 | JGI IMG/M metagenome (GOLD analysis project Ga0307517, IMG submission 194515) | Populus trichocarpa ectomycorrhiza microbial communities from riparian zone in the Pacific Northwest, United States - 23_EM | ecosystem: Host-associated > Plants > Roots > Unclassified | place...
TACAAGGGCCCCCCGCCCCCCCCCCCCCCACTGCCAACCCGAAGCCAAATCCCGGACATCACCCATGCTCCCCACCCTCTCCGCCCTAGGAAAAACCAACGTACGGTAGCAGGAACTCCCTTACCCCCGAAACAAAATCCCCATCCAACAACTCCCACACTACAATCTCGAAGCAAAAAAAAAAGAAAGCTTCCAACGGCACCAAACTGCATGTATGGCCCTAGATATACATCGCCCACACCACCCATGACTTCCGAGAGCAGTATTGAGATATCCAAATTAACTTCAGAAAAACTATTCCCACCTACAGTACTGTACAAACGAGGAGCCAATTTGGACAACACTTAAAAAAACCCCTAAATCGCGGCTTCCCACCATCCCTACCCCCTCCACTCCTACCTGTACCAACACTCCCTGCACACTCCCCCCTCCCACACTTCCGCTAATACCCAACGTCAGTTCTTTCTGCGCTGGCGCGGACAGCGGCGCATAGCACTCCGCCGAGCAAACACCAGTCGGCGCTAGTCGCGACGAGTGACATCCGATGACTCGCCCCCCTCCCCCCCCGCATCTGCTAACGCGCACTGTGCTCTTAAGTCCGCCCGCCACTTCTTTTTTCTAGATTTCGGTAGCATGTTGGCCAATCAGTAGTGCACCACTCGCAACTCGTCGACAGGGCGGGTATCAACCGTGCTGATTGCGTTCAGAGCCTGTACTAGAAATCCTCTAGAGTTCACTAGCATGTCGTTACATACTGTATAATATGACAAACTTTATCAACTCCGAGAGTTTATTCGCAAATTACGCGATACCGAAATGAGCTAGAATCAGGATTTACTAACTATCCCCTTCCTGCCGTCTAGTAACGATGACACTAATACCTAACTGCGGACTAACCCCCACACCCCCTCCACCCTCGATCTCTCCTCCCCGCTAAAGCTTTCGGAGGCGAGGGAGCATCGACAAACTCATCATCCTACCGCACGAATACTTGATATCATACTAAAAACGAGGCTCGCATGATCGGCGGAACACCCAGGCTTATGATGCATAGGTTTCTTCAAGTCGGATTGTCAGTTTTTTTCTTTCTCCCCTTTTAGGAGGGAGTGTGGAGCGGGAGGGGATCCCGTATGTTTCGGGTTTCTTTTCTTTCTTTCTTCTACTCGTGTTTTGAGATTTGGCGTTGGGGGGGTTAGCAGCCGGGTATTGTGTATATATGGCACACGTATGGGTAAGAGGATTGGACGATGGGTATGAGAGGGGGAAGTTTTCCCGAAAGTCTTACACAGATTCCGGAGCAGAATATGTGCAAAAAGAAAAAAAACACCCCGGGTGTCTATGGTACGAATGAGTGAGATAGTATAGCCTACAAGTACAGTACAGCTCGGTGCACTGGTCTCCTGATAATCATCCACTATTTAAGTTAGATACCAGGGGCCAACGATAGTTTCACCTTCGATCCCTCTACCCAACCATCTATACAAAATCCACCACCTTCCGCTCCAGGACACAACAAAGCCCTTTTCACTGAACAAACCTCGGTATGTGAGATAGAGCCGAGCCCAGCCCTCATCCCTTAATATCTACTCCGCAAGATCCACAAATTTCTCATCCCGATGAAATGAAAAACGGGTTTAAAGCCACTATATTGAAAACCCAGTTTGTTGCCTCCAGCACCACAACCCTCTCCCATGCGAGAGCGTAGCATCCACCGGCCGATACCAACTAAAATAAAATATAAAATAAAATATGTAAAAAGAAAAGGGGGAGTGTAGTAGAGAAAGGGATATAAAAAAAGTAAAAAGGCAATGAAAAACACGGCCATGCATGCGTATTGTGGCTGAGATAATCCGGACCAACTAGAGACTAAGGAATGCAGTCAAGAGGACGAAAGCCGCCCAAGCGCTCTTCTGGAAATTGACGGAGGATGAAGGAGCGGAATTGGTGGCAGCGAAGGGACTGCCGTTTCCGCTTCCGCTGGTAGAGGTAGCAGTAGCAGTAGCGATCTTGGAGGATTCGGTAGTAGAGGTGGAGTTGGGGTTGTAGAGGATCTGCGCGACAGAGGGATCGGAGGCTTCGAAGGAACCCGTGGGTGCTGGGGAGTCGTCCAGCGTTAGCATCTCAGGGACGCCGGAGCTCCCGGCCGGACGCCCGACAGTCGAGAGGGTCATCGCTCCGGAGAAGCTAGGGGCTCGGGTCGTCGAAGCACTTTTAATGGCGCTCTTGGCCGAAGTTGAAGTAGCGGGGGCCGTTGTCGTTGCGGCTGCGACAGAGGTGCTATCGGTCGAGCAAGTGGTAGAGACAGAGGAGACGGTGGCCCCGCATAAGGCCTTGTGAATCCCCCCATCGAGAACTCGCCTCAAGAGAGAATCAGGGCCGACGAATGCTTGCTGGCAAGCAGCGATTACTTCCTTTGCTGTTTCGTCGAGTGCCGAGGAACACTCAGTGTTGCAGAATTTCGATGTGCGCAGGTCGGACGGACACGCAGATATTTGCTCGCCGTAGGCCGATTCGCAACCTGGTGTCACCGAGCCCGACGGTAGAGGGGAGATATCTGAAAGCGACACGGCGGAAACACTAGTAACGATCAATAAAGTCGGGAGGATTGAGAAATGCATTTCGTAGGTATTTCTGTTGTTTGTTCTGTCTTTGATCGATGGTCCTTCTCTTCTTTAAATCAAGGTCCTTGAGTTGAAAACGGGAGTGTTTGTTTTTTCTTCTTATTTTTTCCTTTATACTTTACCACCCGGGTAAGAAGAAAAAATTCTAACTTAGACCCAAACCTTAAAAGAGTGAGGTTTGATTCGAAGGAGTGTTGGTTGAGGGAGTGTTTGCTTGCTTTCTTGCTGCCCAAAAACCTAACGCCGAAAAAGAGCGAGAGGGGGAAAAAATCAACCAACAAACGAGCGACACCCAATTTCTCCTGGAAAGCAATCGATCTGCCCGTGAATAGAAAAGAACGGATGTCAGGAAAAAAAAAAAAGAGCACCAGGCCGAGTAATATAAGGCAAACCAAACAAACAGAAAAAAAGACTCTCAGAGTCGGCGGAAGGTAGGAAGGGAAAAGAGGAAAGGAAGGACAGGAAGGACAGGGGAGAGGTAAGGACATTAGGAAAAAGATCTGAAGAGATGGGCAAGATAAGGCGGCAACAGTGAGACATGACGTGAAGTCGCGTTTCAGAGAATGGCCGAGTCGGAGATGTTCCTTGTCCGTCCCTCCCAACCTTGCCAAGCTATTGAAAAAGGGGGGGTAGAGGGGGGGACTGGCTGAGAGCACCACGAGCTGAAGCCTGAGGGGGAGAGATACTGTCCTGCCCCGAGAGTCCCCAATACATGATAGTTCCCACAGTAGTTGGCTCTACACACTACTAGTAGCGATCTGGGACGATTCCACTTTACCCGACGAGGCTTTGTTACCCTCCCTACTAACAGTAAAAAAACAGCCAAATATTTTCCCTTACTTCACCTACTGTAATTTAAATTAGCTCGCTTACATGCTCAACAGGAGAGACTTTCCAACAACCAATAGCCAGTCTCCGTTTCCAAACCCAGTAAACAGGCCAAGCCCCTACAGAACAGTACCACCGTTTCACCCATACTCGAGTACTCCGAACTGAACAAACCTCTCCTCCAATAAGTTACTCGTACTCCCCCCCCGGCTTAGAAATGATCTTGCTTGCCTCCAAGATCGCCGGTGGCCTAACCATACTAAGTCTTGTTGGTACAAGTATCATAGTTAACAAACTATGTCCGCAAAACACAACATAGCGATCGCGGAGGATCCGAGTAGGCAGCTGACTTGTGCCAAGCATCGCATCCCTAAGCCAACACAACCCATAAGCCTCCCCTTGCTCCCAGTACTCGAGTACCGGTGCTGTACTCAGCAGTGGGAACGATGCAAAGCATTGCACCACATGAAAAAGCTTAACGGCAGAGTAACTTTGTTCAAAAATAGCAGGTGCACTAGTAAGCTACCCCCTCTTTCTCACAGACCCTTGACGGGAGGAGCATAAAGCACCAAGCAAGCATGACACGCGCTTGTCAACAACCGCGCAGCACTTCTATCTCCTGCCTTCAACAACTTCTGCAACGAAAAGGAAGGGGAAAAAAACGGACAACGACTCGGCCTGCCCACTTTTTGTACCGCACTCCTACATAGCCAGTACGACCGTGTACCGTACTGATACTCCCGTGGTAAGGTGAAGCTACGAGTGCTGCATCGTGAGCCTTCCGTGATCTGAAACGGGGGCGCCACCGGGACAGTTTTCATGCAGGGCGGAAGATGCCATGCAGTGAGGTTAATCCAGACGGGTTTTGGGGCCATTGGCCATTTCTCCATCGCGATGAAAAAGTCCGTGGTAACGGTGCAGTACCGTACCGTAATTTGGTATGGAATTGGTCGGTTTCGAGTTCGTCCGTGCACTTCTTACGTGACGAATCTAGTGGCTGTGTGGAGATTTTCCCCACACATCTCGCTGAAGCCGAGCACACCGCGGGTCTGTGTGAATTGCACCACACTACAAAAGCACAGCACAAGCACCGCGTCTCGCTACCACGTTAGGACGTTACTTATATACTCCCCCCTCCCAAAACCACCGACCAGCAATCCTCCCCCGGTATAAGGACAATTCACACGCCCAAGAGCAATGAAATTTTCGGGAATCAAAGGAGGGAGGATCCAAACTCCAAAATCGACCAAATAAGCCCACACCACACATGAGCCTCCGATACGCCCTGCAGCAACCGGAAATAGCCGTACGGGTACATCCTCTCCTACCCACCCCGCATACATACCCCTTCTAGATTCGATCAAATTTATTAGATTGCTTCATCCACCCAAGTACCAAGGACCCGTTCGTATCGCGAGGATCACGCCGCTCACATGGAAGGACCGCGGAAATCGTGTGCGATGGGGGGCCTATTTAAATTCTCCGAGGTACACTTTTGTTTGTACCTGTCGCGGGCGCTTAGGTTGTGCATTTCCTGGGTTCTGCTGGGGCTGGGGAATGAGAGAGGAGGGGTATCCTGGGGTCTATGTAAGCTTCCGCCCGGGCGCAGGTTGTATTATGGGATCTCGGGGTGGTCTTTTTTATTTGATAGAGAGCGGGGAAGGTGAGGGGAGGGAGGGAGGGGGCACAGTACGAGTACAGTAAGGTTATCTGTCAGTCACCGGATACAGTACGCGACTGACTGGGCCTGGGCGGAGTCCTTATGCTCCGACTCGTATTTGGCCTGCTGAAATGGCACACGGTACTGTGCGTTACGGGACATTGTGCTCGCACAGCACAGTAACTGCCGTTTGGTGGTTAAATGTTTAGTATCGTACCAGTACGAGTCAGGCACGTTGAGTACGGCTACTATTTTGGTATTAGCGGGGTTTTTTTATTCCCTCCGTTGATGCAAGTCCAGAGCCTAAAGGCTTTTCAGCTCTTTACTAGTTCGCTACCGTATGAGTGTTATTAGAGGCTTTCAGCCCCGGAGTTGAAAAAGCTTCTTTAGTGCCAAGTTTCTAATCGATCTGACAGTTCGGCTTACAAAAGGCGTCGCACAAACCAAATTTTTTCGACTCGAAAAACCTGCACAACCGTTTTGCAGCCCCCGGGGCTGAATGTCTCTATTTAAATTTTCAAAAAACTCGCTAAAGATGTCTCTTGATAGGGTTAAATACGGTACTCGAGCAGTTCGATTGAGGGTTGTGCCCCATGCGATAGGGGCATACTTGCTATTCTGAGGCTGCTCGCTAATTCGTAAGCATCTACTGTACTGTATGGTGACGGGCATTTGAAATCAGCCCTCATGGGTAATTCATTTTGCTTACATAATACACATAAATAGTGGGGCTTGGCAAAAGTAACTTCGAAAATGACCATACATGGGTAATTCGGAATTTTACTATCTCCACTAATATTGCTTTGATTGAAAATTGGAAAACATAGAATTAAAGAGGAGTGTCTTCTGAACACTTCTATGAAGCCACATCTTCTCAAAGATGTGGTGGTGGTTGAAAATTTTCGAGAATTATTCTTGTGTTAGTTTTCGGTTGATTTCAAGTGCCCGGCACCATACCTAGAAAATGAAGTCTCCTAGCGCCAAGACAGATGGTCATACCGTATGTGAGGGTTTCCTTCCCCGCAAAAAGGCTCCCGGTGGGCATAAATTGTGTCGACTATACCGGACAATCAAACCCTCAAGACGCCGAGTCGTTTCTCTGCTCGTATATCCAGATTTGACTTCGCGAATTAGCGAATATCCCCTCTTTAGATCAGTGCTCGGCAAGGCTGTGCAAATAGTGACAGAATTATACGAAACGCTTCCCAGTACACCGTGAACAGATAAGGTAAACAATAGTATCCTTGTATCACTCAACTTAACTATCCCTCCAACCGCTGAGATCCTCCGGCCTGCTTGCAGCCGACTCTCCTCATCGTGACCACACCTGCCCCAGCAAACCTACTTTAAGTCACTGGCGTCGCAGTCATGATTAATAGTGTTGTGTTTTAAGCACCACGGTGCCCCCCCGCTGTATTGCAAATGAAAAGCTTGAATACCACCATACCGAGTCCCAGAGTTTTTCCCACCACTATCCCGATTACTACAAGAGGCCAGCGCCCCATATTAGAAACTAAACCAAAAAGCCGCAGCGGTTTAAAGAATAGAGCAGGGGGGGAGCAAAAAATAATGGCGGGGAATCTCCCTCCGCATCCCCGAGCGGCCCGCTTTTGCCATCTAAATGCGGTACCGTATCTCGTACGGTAGTGGAATGTAAGAACCATAAAGTGCGGTGCTGCACAACGCTGACCGTGCAGGATATAAGCACTCCCGAAAATCCTGCCTAGCGAGTGAACAGCACCGGAAGACCTCCTGGAATTCGCTATCGGATTATCGTCACCGCATCGGCCCACGATGGGTTTATCCTGATAGGTTAGCGCAAACGCTCGCTAGGTCCACAATCGGAAATCGCGGTACTATACTAAGCCGCAATAGACTTCACGGAGTACTGTACAAGTAGGTTAACAAAATCAGGAATATGATACCAATTAATCAGATCCAGCGGGCTCAACTTAAATAAACTCTGCCCCGTCTGGGGATCACCGTCCCTTCTCGGGGTGTTTCGTCTCAGATTGCGAGGGCTAGATACTTGACCGTCGATAGTAGATGTAGCAAGTTTTCACGGCACCATAGCATAATTGCGAATACAAATTAATGAAAGTCCGCCTCAGGAAAGCGCTAATCCTTCCCACGAGCTTTTTTTCTTGTCCCTGAATCTGGAGATTAGAGGCCTGTCGGGAATAGCGAATCACAAGGGTACTTTAGACCCTACAAGTGACATCTTTGCCAAATACCACATGCACAAAGCCAGAGATATGTCATCCTCCCCGAAAAGGAAAACAAAATCAAAACATCCACCCTGGATACAATGCAAGTTCCTGGGTACTGTGTGATTCTCCAAATACCTACCCTTGTCATTCCCGTTTCATCCCCGCTATGGAGGCATGTTTGCTGGTACTGATTGTGATTATAACGCCGGGCACATGAATCAGCCCCCCCGGGAGTGATGCCGCAGTGTTGTTTAGGCTGCGCGCTAGCCATCATAGATGCTCGAGTATGATACGTGTACTCGCTCGTACTTTGTATACTGTGCTATTGTGCATCCCGCTTGCGGACGCAGAATTTGTCACATGATCTCTAATCATTACCAGTATCTCTCCTATTAAGGAAATGGATCACCGTTCCGGAACATCCCGTTTCACATGAGCGATTTCCTCAGGGCTCCCATACCGGTATCCTATCCACGAGTAAATTTACTCGAGTACTGCTGAGAACAGATACCCATTACTCGAGTACGGTACCTGCGGACAACACCCAACCCGGCTACATCCGAAATCGCCCTCTCCTGCCGTGGAAGGTTCCGCTCTGTTGGGATCTGCAGAGTCACGGCCGATCCGTACCGCATCGGGACGGCGGAATTGTGTCTCGGGTCACCATGGAGTGAGACCCGGCAGATCGCGGATGGCAAGGCATTTTAGGGGGTATACCATCCGAGGAGTTCTGTTGACTGTTAGTGATGATGATGATGACGAGGAGTAGTAGTGGCCTATATGATAGCGGGGATATCGGTTCCCAAGTCCCCGGATTGGTCCTTCCTTCCTTCCGTTGGGATGTAAACGAAAACAATGAGAATGGAAAAAATTATCCAACTTTGATCCGGCGATTTGGGTATGATAACTTCGGGGTTGTTTCTAGAAACCGGAGAGCTAGCCTAACCCCTGTTCTCATGAATTTATCTGGGACCGAAGGAAATGTTCTCCAGTAATGGTATGCAACAGTGGGTTATAGTGTTTTCCTCTATCGGTAGGTAAAGGCGACTGGCTAGGGTTTATTAGCTTGTATCTGGCTGCTATATAGTTCCGAATACCTGAGCAGCTGCTTTGCTAGATATTTTAGGGAAAGCCGTTGCTCTGCTACCCTGAACGTAATCCTCCATTCGTGGGTGCTTGCCGTATACCGTAGGTAACCCGCAGCATCATACCCCCACGCAGGGCAGGCGGCAGGAGCGTTCCCTGACGGTTAACGAATTTTCCGAATGAAGCCCTGTGGTCTAAGAACTCCTAGAGTGGCCTTTATTTTTTTCCAGGGGGTCCTAACATAGAGCTTCCCCGAAGGGCAAATGTTGGCTCTATCGTAGATGGATTTGCTCAAGCCGGCCCAGTCCAATATCTGAAGAAATTGTTCATAGCACTTGAATATAGTGCTGCCCGTATGCTTAGGGATAACATGGTAATCCAATTTTCTCAGTATGATATCCAGGGACTTGATGTGCTTGTGCACGAGCTGACCGGTAAGTTAGAGTACCGGAAGTATTGATTCCGGACTCAACTCGCTTCCTTTATCAGTTAGTTTTTGCGATAAATAGAGTGTCGTCGTGGGTATGTGCAGGGTGACCTACGTCATGTGCTTAGGTTGGCTGTTTTGCCTAAATGATGAGCTAAAGCTCCGGACCTTAGAGCTCAAGTGATATTCCTGATTTATGCTAGCTTCTAGCTTTGTTAGAGTTGGTGGAGGCGTATGGTTGAGGGATATGGATAGAATACAACCTTGGTGATTTCATTTGAAAGGATTGACGGAAGGGGTTATGGTTATATATTTCCTTTATTATTATTACGGAAGTGCGCAGGAAAAAAACGGGGGCATAGGGGGAAAGAAATAGACTGGTGTGGGGAGCGATGGAATGATAGAGATGGTTTCATTATTTTTATGCAGACCTTGTGTTCAGCCCGTTTGGCACGCCACAAGTATGATACCATTATATTTTCAGTTTTCCTAAGTATGCCTGGTCGGAAGAGGATAAGTAAATTGTGGCGTGTCTGGCTTGTGCATAAATACTATGGTATTCTCATATGACACCTCAGAAAGAGATTTCCCCGTGTTTTTTTACTGCTGTATTTCTTGTAAACCTGTCTGTGTTAGGGTACGGTTATTATTTTTCCACAACGATAGATATAGAATTATCATACTCATGAGACACCATGCGTTAAGATAAAGTGCAAACTACTCAATCAGTATCCTGTTAGTGTTTCCAAATTACTTAAATCCTGCAGTTTTTCGCTCTGCTTAGATGGTATCCTAGAACAAAAAAAACAGTCCTCCCACTCTGCTAAAGAACAGAGGGCGCTGATCATGCCAAATACCAGTATTTCAACAAATAATCGGTATTTTTATTCCAAAGAATACTTTGTTTTCAGGAAAAAGTGAGTTTTTTTTTCAGTGGCGCGCCAAACAGGGCCCAAGTCCGCCTATGGGGCCGATATTCACCGGTCATCACTCGCGCTGCCCTCTGAACATCCTGTTGCAAGAAGTGGCTGTCGTACTTCCTGGTGACCTTGGATTGGAATGGGACGAACTTCCTGACTGCCTGGAATTGGAATGTGGCAGATGGAATGGAGTGGAGGAATGGCATGAGTGGAATGGCAAGGAATGGAATGATAGAGCGAATACCGAAGGCTGGGAATGTTGTGTATATAGATTAGTTCTCAGTCTGTAATCTTGAGAGTATGAAAAAGCGAAGCGAAATATACATTCTCACGATTATGGTACTATGTTTATTGTTTATTTTCTTCACATCCTTCACTACACCCCTTGTCTTACGATACCGTAACTAGATGTTGAGAGCTATCGGGTGGGAAGGAGTGGAAGCGATAGTTCCACAAGTTCAAAAGGAGAGTGGTCACCGGAGAAAGCGAACGACTTGTATTGCTTATTGAACAAGAAGAGAATTGAGAGAGGAAAAGAAAGAAGAGACGAGACGAGAAGGAAGAGAGAAGAGGGGCGAAGATTTTTAGAGGGGACAGGGGTGACGCAAGTGGTCATGAGGTATCACTCATAACAGCAGCAACCGACAAGAAGAGAGCACCCCCCTTGACTACGGTTTCCAACACTAGATTCTCTCGTAAGCTAGATAACAATAGCGGCCAGAGTTCAAAGGGCCCCGGCGCAAACAACAATGTAATTTTTCTTTATCACTCGCTGGATTCACACTTACGGTGGGATTTGAGGTCCCGGTGTCCTAGCGTGTATCCCCAATGTGTTAGAGGCTTGAATCGGGTCTCGGAGATAAGTAGACTAGGTACCTATCGGTCTCGCTTATAGGAAGGGAAGTCTGCTCGCGGCGGCTGGATAAGACATGGCTGGTGCAGGCTCTACAGTATGAGATAGGGTGCTCCCGGACGGGAGGTGGCTGTCGGGGACTATGGGGGACTGAAATTAGAGAGATGGAAAGTACTCTAAAAGCTCCCGAAGTTCATAGCCTTACACAAGTCTAAATGTGTTTTCTTCGTAGTTGGCTAGGGTCTCTGAAGGTATCAGGCTGGGAGAAAAATATGCTATGGTTCGCAAAGTTTCTTCTCATTTTCCTTTATCGTGTTTGTTTCTTCGAGATCCGTTTTATTTTTATTCTTGCCCAGAAATCCGAGTTAATCAGCCTTTCCGAGTACTAAAGCAATATCTGCAATAAAACACCTTCTCGGTATTGGCTAAGCGATATATTCTAACAATCCCATTTTAGTCCTTAAAGTCCAAGTTATAGGACGGCAGTCCCCCAGTCCGGCCAGTCCTCGCATTCACGGGGGCAGTCCGTGCTAGCACCTCTAAAAAAGACTGACTATTAGCTGTAGCCCGTTCCATCCTCCACCGAAGAGGGACGGACTGGACCGCTGGGAACACTATCTAGGGTTCTCTTGTGTATCAAGAACCTCCCCACCATTGAGATTAGTATTGTGCATAGGTTCCGTGAGAATGCGAGGGTAGGCGCGTATATTGTGCCCTGACTATTCCCAATCGAGCCTGAATGGTGGTGACCCAATCACAATAGCAACCCACCTTCAATAGCGCAAAATACTATGGGGAAGCTCAACCTCAATGGCTAAACGTTGCAACCCTAGGGGGATTAGTATATGACTGTGTGACATGATGTCTCCTTCCTCCCTCTCAGCTTTCTATAAAGTCTTATATATCTCCCAACTATTTGTTCTCCGTGATAATTCCTTCATTTCCTCCCTCTACACCTCCTCCGCCGGCGAAGATAAACACTCTTTCTATCCCTATCTCTATATCTCGGCTATTCCACCGCTCGCCAGTCGAAAGCGATCACAGAAAGGATTCGCCTCAGCCCACAAGCGCCCTCGCTAGGCACCCGCCGCGCGGCATAGTGTGATCCTACCTTCACGCTATCTACACCCAATACACGACCCTCTGTTCCCCGGGACTATTGACAAACAAGCCCAGCTCGTCGCACCTTTTACCTCTCCGGTATATATTACGACACACCACTTGCGCCTCCATACGGCAGTTCTCCTATCTATTGGAAGAACCTGATACCCGTATCGATATCCATATACCCCAGACCACCCGTTTGTCCGGTCATTTATTCTCACTCGCCTAGATACACACAACAGACTCCTACGCCAGCGCTCGTAAAGCTCTCATATCCTTCCTTGTACCTCAAGAGAAATACCTATTCACAAAAACAGGCCAGCTAGAGTCTTTCTGCCAACTCTCTTGTGGATACGCCTCCAGGGACATTGTAGGCTCCTACCACAATCTTTTCTACCAAATAATAGAAGGAGAGGGCTAACGAAGCGTTCCTAATAGCTTATAGTACTCGGCCGGGTATAAGAATTTTTCGAATGCGGCTGTACACCATAGGGAACACAAACCTTCTACTATTAACTCCAACAATCTCCACTTCATTGCTACGCTCAAAGAAGAATCCTCATGACTCGGGGGGGGGGGGGGGGCTCTGGCCAGTCAAGCGGGGTCGCAAGTCTCACAAAAGCGCAGCCTCAGAGTTTTATTTATTTATTGAAATAACTTTTATTAATGAGTCATCTAAACTAAATACACCAACCGAGCGACAGATAAACAAAAACATATAGGTAAGAAGACATAATACTGACTGTCTCGACTGGCTGGTACCCTTACATTTTGTTCCGCCCCCCCTGTCTTTTTTTGTTACACATCTCAATCAATCCACCGGAAGAATACTCTAACAATGGCATCCGCCCATAGTGAAAATAGGGGCCGCTCCTCCAGTCCGAGAAAATTGTTTGACGTTACAAATTGCCCCTGCGCTTCTTGGTACCTGGTTGATACTGGGCATCTTGAAGGTCGGCCATGGAGTCGGTATATTGATTGCTACTCCCAGCCCGAGGAATGGCGCCGGAGGTGGTTTGGAAAGCCGAGGCTGAAGGATGGAATTGAGATTTTCCCGGAAAGTTATTGGGGCGAGGATTGTTGATCGGAGTGAATCCGCCGCGGGGGGAGGACTGCTCGGGGGATTTCCTGCTCTCCTTACGCTGGCCATCCTGGTAGGAGTTACTATGAATAAGCGGGGTATCGGCGATCATGAACGGTGCGATGGCCATGACGAGCTGAGGAGACATTTTGGCATGGTCGACGCGCAAGCCCCGGGTCTCTTGTCCATTGATGACAAACGGTAGAAGCTCCATGAGCATTGGTGAATCCAACTTGGAGTGGTCGATACAAATTCCTGGGAGGGGGGTTTGCTCGGAGCGAGTAGGAGGCTTCAATTGCCCCTGCAATTGAGGGGTCTGGTGGAGTGAGGTCATCGGAGGAGTGCTCTTTTCCTCAAAAGATACATCGTGATAAGAGCGCTTCTGCGGAGTACTAGGAACCTGGGGGCCGCTGTTGTTGGAGTATTGTCCTTGTGAGTCTGTCCCAACCTGTGGAGAGTTAAGTAGGTTCCAAGCGGCGGTAAATTTGGCATGCAACGTTTCAAGCTTCTGGCGGAGAGCGTCGTTGGCCTTCGTGCTAGCTGGCTGGGATGCTTCCCAGGCCAAAATATCCGAGATGTCCTGGCAAGAATTACCGGTGTCCTGAAGGTCCTTGGGAGAGCCCAGGAAGAGCGCTCGGCGGAGAATATTAGCGGGACATGCCTGGCTACGCTGATCATGTCCGGTATAAAAGCATTCTTTGCAGAGGGTATCCGGGCGGGCTCCGATAGTCTTAATGCCTGATCTGCGGGGCGGGCTAAGATAAGACGGTATATTGAGTAGAAGATCCCCAACGCTCACGCTGGATGAGTGATTGCTACCTGGGCTACCAACGCCAGGACTGGGAGAGGCTGGAGAGCTCGGATTTCCCAAGGAAGTGGAGTTGTCAGCTCCTCTGTTGTGAGGCGCCCCGAATCCATTGTTAGCACTGGAGGAAGCACCAATGTGTGACTGTGCCCCGGAAAGCTGAGAATGAATTTGACGCTTTCCACTTAAGGCGGTATTGAGAGGCAGCGGACCTTCAGGAGCCTTTGAATTTGATCCTGAGCCTAATGGAGCAGGATCAGCTTGCGTGTTCATAAGACTCGGGAAAGCCAACTTACGAGCATAGGCTTTCTTCGGCTTCGACTTCGACTTCAATGCCCCTCCTCCACGGCTAAAATGTTCCCATTGTTCGAGCATATCAATAAGAATACCAGTTCTCTCGTCGTCCTCACCAAGGCCGTCAATCACCCTTCTGAGTTTACCAACTTCATCGTCGAGATCCACGACCTTCCAGCTCTTCTGCGTCTTTGCCTTGATAACAAAACTCTCAATCCGACCGAATGGACAAAGATGCGTAGAATTGAAAGTATGGCCAGGATAAAAGCAAAAGGCACATGTTGACTTTGGGCGAGCACCGATACAATCGAGGTTAAGTAACTCAGCAACTGTCTTCCCCGATGCTTTTTTACGTTTACGGGGTGGAGCCTAGGTGGGAAAAGAAAAAGAAAAGATCGGTTAATCGGTGCTATCGGACCTCTGGCAGCTAGAGAACCTACCGAATGCGCTTGAACTAAGCTGGCAAAAGATACTTCCCTCACATTCTGGGATTTGGTGACCTTAAAAAGCCCAGCAGTGCTTTGCTGGGTTTCGTCAATCTCAATCTCTTCTCCGCACTATCCCACTCCATTAGAATCTACTTGAAAAGAAGCAAGGGACGGACGGGAGGGAATGTCAGTTATTCTTACAACGACCTCAACCCCCGAGAGCAACCCGAAGGTGTGTTCTTCACTCTTAGAAACAGACCTCCACGATATCAAGAGCTCCTTTAGATAAAGCAGTGAGGACGGCAGAATACCGAGCCCGTCAAGCACTCCTTGCTCGGCCATGTCGATTCCCCAATTGAGCCCCTCGGCAATCCACCTGAGATCCTGAACTAGGAGTTTCTGGCGAACCAACTCCGCGTCTAAACGGGTGTAGAATGTCTCCTTTTGCGGATCCATGAGGCTCTCAACTCTACCAACGGGACAGGTTACCCCGCCGGTTTTATGGCCAGGATGAAGACACTTGTAGCAAAAGAGGTCTGCGTCCGGCCCGATCATCCTCGATTGTGGTTGAGCAATCTTGGAGATATGTCTCACTCCATCTGCTTCAGCCCCCACAGGACCGGACTGGATCTCATCGTTTTCCAATTGACCTTGGGGCTGTTGGGGATAGTAAGCATTGGGTGCTGCCCCGGCAATTGTGTGATTTTCTCCCGAGACCTGGCCCCTCGGCCGGTTCGGAGTAGGAGTCTCATCAACATAATCTAGGTCATCAGAGTCGTCGCTAGGGATGAGGTCCGTAATGTCGAGATCGCATACATCTTCCCCTTCCGGGGAGCCGGGAAACAGCTCTTGCACATTGCCGTCTTGGACGGTATTGAAATCAGGGAGTGAGAGGTAGGAGGAATTACCGGGGGTGGAAGAACTGGGGCCGGCTACGCCAGACATGTCAAAATCCTCGAGGAGTGCCGTGTAACTAATCGGAGTGCCTTCTTCCTGGACAGTGCCGTTATTGCTATTGCCGTCGTCGTCGCCGAAGAGACTTTCAATGGAATCGAAAGAATTGTCGTCGGCGTCCGTGAGAGTATTAGCTGAATTGAGGAAGTCGTCTGCTGAAGTGATGACCGCAGACTCTGATTTCTCTTCTACGGGTATTCCGAATATATCTTCGTAAGTTATACCAGCACCCAACGGCTCTCTATCAGTAGGTACTTGGTCAGGAGGGAAATTGCTAAGAGGGGAAACAAGCCCGGAGAGCCAGTCAAGAGAGTCCTCGGCAGAGCTATCGGATATATTGTTGGAATTATTCGAAACGATACTAGAGTCGTTGATAGGGGGAAACTCCCACGATCCTAGAAGGTCCTGGATATTGTCGGGAAAATTAAATGGCGGGCCCTGGGCTTCGGCCTGAGCGGGAGCGGGGTGGTTAATAGGTGAGCTATTGGATACTCCAAGGAAGTCCTGGTGGTGGTTGGAAGATGCAGTTTGTGCGTTAAAATTTTCCTCTTGGACACCTGCAACGGTGCTAGTAGCAAGGGCTTTAAGGGCGTTGCTAGCATCAGGGAAAAATTGTCCCCACTTCCCGGGGCCCGAAGCTAGAAGTCGCGCTGTTTGCCCTTAGCTCTCGCCCATTTATAGGTATATGTGGACGGGGTATCTACACTTAAGGTCATCAACTGTTTCTTGCAAGCTCTCGCCGCCGCTCAAAGTCTCGCTAGTAACCTTCTTAGGAGCCTTGGTATTTTTGGGAGCTTTAACCTTATTAGGAGCTTTGACCTTCTGTTGAACGGTTCCTATTGAAGTAGTTCACAGGGATTAGCATCAAGAGCCTCCACAATCACCCTTTGGGGGATTGATCTCACTTTGGATAGGCTCCTGAATGGCCTCCTCGGCCGGGACATCGACGACAGGTCCTCCGTTAGAGGGATTTTCACCGGCAGCTTCTAGTTGGCTATCCACAGGTTTCGACTTTGCTTCTTCTGCGACACGGATCTTGTGTTTGGCAGTGGCTTGTGCGAACAACGCCTGTTGTTCTCTATAGAGAGCATCATTTTTCAGACTAGGCAAGGACCTTGAAGGCGCCATTGAGTCAAAAGTATCAAAGTAAGGATATAAGAGGTAATAAAGGGTTTAAATGAAAAAAATAGGTTTATGGAGGTGGTTTATGAAAAGGCTGTTTGATGCTAATAAGGAAGATAGGTTGTAGAGTTAAAGAAAAATTTTCCTGGAGGGGGTGAAGGAGGAGGGATGAAGTTGTGAGATGGGGGGCTAGAGAGGAGCAAGGGGATCAATCATGCCAGTGTGAGTGTGAAGGAAAAACCCAAAGGCCTTAGGGCAGAGAGGATTATCATATAATCTCTCACGATGATTCCTCGCAAAGGGTTTACAGATTGAACACGATTCTCCAGGGCTACGTGTTTGAGGGCAAAAGGCTGATCAAGACGTTAGCAGCAAATACGCTCTTAATTCCTATCCCATACACTATACCCCAAAACGTTTTCATATCGGGGAGAAAAATTCATTCAATCGTGATCCCGCCGGGACCCTCAGCGGGAAGGAGAGAGGCAAGTCAAGTATGATACCGCTACCAAACCACCCATCATAAGAGCACCTCACGACATCATTTCCATTTGTGAAATTCCCCTTCTACCCCTCAACTTAATACCTCGCCCTCACGATTCCCTCCCTGATTTACGCTAAATCCCAAGATGCCCGCAGAGGCAGCTCAAATCCAACCTACAGCACCACTGTCTACCTCCTCGACAAGCATTACTAGCATTACGAAGTTCTACCATATCTAAGTCAAGCACTTCAAGTATATCATGGCAACAACCCTATCGTCGTTGAGTTTGAAGTTGCTACTATTTGCTTACTAATCTACTATCGGAGCCATTCCAGATCCTACCGTGCGCCGGTGGGAGATGCCGGAAAGCTTATTTCAACGACAACCGAGAAAGCAGAAGAGTACATGGGACTCTGGCAGAACGCTCGGCTAGGCTTTAGAGTCAGGTGATGTACGGGTTTCAAAAGCGGTGGCCTCCGGGTAATTGTATGCAGAGGAAGGCGCCTCACCGAGAGGTACAGAGGCCGTGGAATAATCGAATATTACGACAGGACTACGACTTAAATGCACAGACGAAAAGCACGAAGAATTGGCCACCGGGATCACCATCAATTGATCATTATTCCCAGAGCCAGCGGTAAACGAAAGTTCAAGATTCATTTCCATCCCTGACTGTCCCCGGCTCAAATCAAACTCCGCACCACACTACCCACCGGTTTCAGAGGGCTATCCGACAGGCAGAGCAACCAGGCATATCCCCCCAGCATGGTGAAAAGTAGAGCCAAGGTAGGGGCTGGGTCCGCGCTAAATGCTTCGTCCAACTCTGCCTGGTAATGCGCGATAGTAGCCTCCGCTGCCGGGGGTGGAGCGTCCGGGAGCAATGAATTCAGCTGATACGTTTGAGGAGGGGGCAGTGAGGGCAGTTGAAAGTTTCTCATTCTCAAACACACCCGGCTCGGAGGATTCTAATTGTTGACACTACCGTAAGAACTCGAATAAGCGATCCTTGTGCTAGGTAGTCCGAAATTTCCTCCTCCGGAAGAGGGGGGGAAAACACACCAAAAGTCTGCCCCCGAAGACAGAAAAAGAAAAAGAAAAAAGCACCAGACCTTACCAAGAGAGGCAGCTCCAACGTCCTAGCACAAGGATCGTTTATTCGAGTTCTTACGGTATTAGAGCAAATCTACCGCAAGAATGGTCCCCGTCATTATGCTGCGGTCGGACAGAGGACGCAGTATATCAAGGTCGGGGGACACGGATACGGTCGCAGCAGTGCACACATCCCCGCTACTCATGTTCCTCGCATCATCGCTACCAATACCACCCCCTTCCCGTGCCTTCCCTTCTGGGTCTTCGGAGAAGTAGACTGCTTTGGTAGCGAGGAATAGCTAACCACCAGTCACTTGGTAGTAATATCCTCGTCGTTGTCTCTCCAGCAGCGCTTTCCGGTGACAAAGACTCCCAGCCCTTCCCAGCCGCTGACTTGTCCTTCTACGCGTGTCGCTCCATACGTCTACCTAATGTATTATAACTACGTCCTACAACCCCCTGCCCACCCTCTTTATATAAGATGCTAGTCCTAGAAGATTTTGTTAACGCACTCAAGCCTCGAAATGGGCCGGCCCGGGCCGTAAGTTCTTAAGCCCGACCCAAACAAAGCACGGGCCACCCGAAAAGCCCTAATTATCCAAACAGAAACCCCCGATCCAATCATCTTTTCTGAGATTATTTGAGACGCTATTGTGTGATGTGACGCCTTTGCATATCCCATGAACGGACGTTAAGTGATGACCGGGATTGCTTGTACCATGGGTATGAGGGTAGTGCTGAGCAGACTGCTGGTATTGCCAGTATATAGAGAATATTAGCATTCGGAAAACATTATAACCTGTAAAGGAGCAGGTAGCATTCATACTTGACCCCTAAAATTTCTACCAATAATCCAAGTGGCTCTTCCGGTTTGCCCCATACCCAAGAAGGTGCTCTCGACTGCTTTCGCTTTTGCTGTGGAGTAGCAGTAGGAATAAGGCTATGACGAGGAAATATGATTCACGTTCCTAACAAAGCTGATATGTGAAATACTGCTCACGTCGTCAAGGAGGATCAGAGGGGAGCTTCTAGAAGAGTTGGGATAGGAGGGAATGGAAGAGAGTTTTTCTAATATTTTCGTAAAGGTCCTGGGTTATTAAGGAGCTATGTACTGAAGAGAGGGGCTACTCGTGACTGCTTAAATCTCGGAGGAGAATACCCCTAGAGAGATAACCTTTATGGAATCAAAGCAGAGCTATAAGGAAAAGGGGTAATTAAAGAGACGGGGCTGAAAATTTCTCAATGCTAGGCTTGCTCGGGAATGATGCAAGTCTTAGGGTTCACAGAAATTTTATTTATGTAAAATCAAGAGATATGAGTGATATCATGTGACTTGCTAAAGAATAGTGACAATGTTTTCTCGGGCTTTCTTTTCGGATGGTCCGGGCTTGCCACCTAGCCGACCCAGCCAGGTCCAAATGTCCTCTCGACCCGGCCCGACCCAACCGGATTTGAGCCCGGGCCGGCCCAAAAACCCGAAACCCAATTCCGATGCTTTAAAGCACTTCCACGATTCGTTAAACACTCCCTACAATGATACTTCTCTAGCTCCTCTCAACCCATCCGTGGGTTCACATTTATACCATCATACTTCCTCCAGCACATCCTCACATCTCCCCCAGATCTCCCAAAGCCGTTCTAACAAGCGGGCCTCGGCAAAGTCATCTCTCCGTAGACCTACCCCGAAACGAGTTCTCTTCGGTATCTCAATCCCCCAAACGTGAAGAGAACCCAGTAGGGGGAATCGGGGGAATTACCATAAGTTAAGCAATATTATTGAAGAAGCGCGGTATGTAGCTCAGGGCTTAAATTCTGGGAGTTTTTGGTGTCATGACACTCTATATATATATATAAGTGCCATAGGATAAAATCTATCCTGCAGATGTCACACCCACCCCTTGTGAGAACAAAAAACCCGGATACTCCCAAAGCGCTGGCGGGCCAGGGAGAATGTATCAAAAACCTAAAGTCAAAGACCGGTTTGCAGTGCCTTAGGAGCTGTTCCGGGCGCCGTCATGGAGATGACAGCAGTGTCCGACACATAATCACTTTCAAAAGCTCCTTTTGTAAAACTTTCGAAATATGTATCTGGGATCTCTTTCCACCCGGCTCACGAGCTGTGCTATTATTCCCAGATCAAAAAGTAGGGTTTAGGGAGTGTTATCCCTAGCGAATTCTTGCACCATGCAAGGTAAAATCACAGTAATTTTCCACAGGCAGATGTTGAAAGGCCATATTTTATGATATCTCCTTGCGCAGAATTTTGACAAAACCGGAGGGATAGTTCATTAATTACACACTGCTGCATAAGTGTTTAGCAGAATGCATTTTGAGCTGACTAACAGCTCACGTAATAGCCAGCTAAACAGCCCTTAGTTAATATACTCAAATTTCCAAGCCTTTTTGAGAGGTGGTGAATTTCTTTGTCAAGGTCACTTTCTTGCTTATGATACTGCGTCGTCCCCGGATGTCCGGGTTCTAACCCCACGGGGGTAATTATGACACTAGGTTCCGCCCCGTAATCATGAAATATCACTCGACATTAGTTAGTGTCCAAACAGTGAGTCTGCTATCATAGCATCCAATACAATACGATCATGTATCAGAGAGAAGCATGTCTTAAAGGCATTAGCGGCCATTAGCCGGACGGGCTAAAGCGCTCAAAATCTGTTAGAGGCTTGGGAAGACAAGATAGTGCGCTTCGGGGTAGCCGTCAGAGGAGGCACCTCCCACAACCCAAGTTTAGTCGCGAGGGAAGATAGTCCCTGGATCTCGGAGCGGAACGAGCATGTAGTTCATGGACCCGACCGGTGACTAAAAAGTAAGCAATGGCTCGACACTTCATGGCCGACGCTTGACCCCCAAAAGTGTTACATAAACAGTCTATCGGTGTTGCTATACTAGACCTGGCAAACCCTTTAACTATGTGATAAGATATTATCAACTAAAGGGAATCAGTTTCTCCCTGTTATCTAACCGTAGGTTACTCGATACTATACTAGAGTACAAAGATGAATAATTCACGACCCGTAGTATGAGAACCCCCCCGGAGCCGATTGAGTATTACGAGAAATCAGCCCGACCGACATGCAGACAATATCGGTACCAAATTTACAGTCCTCCGATTCCCTCCAGACCGGTCATCACCCCAGGCGAGACAAGGTGATTAGGAAGCGCCCGATCTTGCAACTAGGCAAACACGTTTTATTCCAAAGGGGGTGATTATAAAAATATCATATTATTATTACAATACCGTTTTATCATACTTCTCTTTTTTTCTTTTCTTTCAAAAACCCCCGATACAGCCGCCAACCACCCCGTCCGTTGCTCCGCCCGTTTGTTATTTTCTCTCCGTCCCTGGAACATGAGGGATGCACACAGTACTCGTACACTATGATAATAATTAATCCCAATCTTCCATAGCGCTGTCATACTATAATAGGCAAACATTTTTGGGTTCTAGATTATCACTATAGCCTGCCTGCGGCAAAAAAAAAAAAGGGAAAACATTGAAAGATCTTCTAGGGGTGATATGATATAATATGATAAATCGCCGCAGATCACTCGGGAATGAGTTTCATCATGGATAGGGGCCGAGGCAAGAATGGGCTAGTAGTAAGAATAGATTAAAGTTTATTTGCCTAGACCATTGACGACTACCGGAGTCGCTGATCTGTACTTCATAATGTGGCAATCGGAATGATGCATATTAAGAGGGAGATTTGTTGTCTAGAGGAGGCTCTAGCTCAACTACCGGGCCGAACTACAGTTAGGCGATATCTACCGTGCTTCTCTACCAGCCCAGTCTCCTCATCATAAAAATCGGAGACTCATCATTTTAGCCAGTGATTCCCCCCGACTACTATACTGTGCTAGCCCTCACATGCCTCCTCAGAAATGTATCCGCTTTGGCGACAGGCGGGCACCCAATACTTCCCCAAGTCAACCTCCCACCACTTGTACTGTGCCCACTGCCGCCCACTTGAAAGCTCTCGAGACCTAATATTTTATTTACTTATACCCCCACTTCCCCAAATTACATCTCTAACGTATGATATATGTATCTCAAACCCCCCGTTACCTGCGAATCTACATACCGGGATACCCCCTTCCAGAAGAGATCAAAATAAGCACCAAACAGAACAGTCCCTCGGTGGCACCAATTAAAACCTAAAACATATTCAGCTGTGGAAGGACAAGCCCTGTTTTTACTTTTCTTTTCTTGCTTCCCTATTCCAGAAGGCAAAACACGCCCCCTTTCCTCGGCATTGCCGATCAGCATCAATCAAACGACGATCGAACCATCCAGCCAATAGCTAAATCTTGAAGCCTGATAATTCCCCGAATGACAGCGCTCGCTTGGCTACCCGTCAACCGTTGGAAGTGCTGAATGGTAGGCGGGAATCCCCTTTTAGAAAGGGGTCGTGTAACCGAGGCGCCGAGGGCGGTGGTTAGGCTGCCATAGTACCGGTACGGTAAACGATTCCGACTCGCCTGCCTCTGGTTGTTTGTTCGCTTCCTTCCTGTCACAGGCCCCCCTAGGGCCCAAGGCAGCGGTGAATGTACGGTACCGGTAGGCAGAACATCGGGGGAAGCACTGCACGACACTACTGTAGCAGTAGCATTTTACCCCGGAATAGTAGAGAGTGCCAACCGTAAACAAACACCTGCAGCCGCTAGCAAGCAACATCAACAATAAACGCCAAACCGCCGCAGAAAAGCAACCACCATCCCGGCCCCCCCCCCTTTGGCGATGGAGCCTCACGACCGTGGCGAGAATAAAGCCGCGCTCATCCACACTGCCACTTGCGATCGCCTGGGGGTTCACCTTGGTGCGATGGGGCTGCATCAACCTGAGATGAAATGAGTATGATAGACCAATGAATTAATGAAAATGGCGTAAATTGGGATGAGGAGGGGAGAGGGCGTAGCCTCGTGCATCAAAGGGAGATGGGAAAATTTGATTACCGAAATTAACCGATGTAGGCGGGGAGGGAAAGGGGCAACTGTTGGTCATGAGGGAGCGGAGGCGGTGATGCGGCGGGGGGTGGCTTGGTCAATGAAGATTTTTCGCTTGACTGTGGCGTCACATCACGTGGTCACTTGAGATTGCGGAATATTGAGCTCTTTGCTGGCTGCGAGTGGACTGCTTATGAGTTCTCGTTACTTCACCCCATATATAGCAGATAAAACCGCAACATGGCATAGAGGCATAATAGTAGGTACATATTTCGGTTGCTGTAAGTATCATTGTCACCATAGGTTTTCATCATCGGGGACCACGAAACAAGAAAAATGATGGGGGTGCGAAAACTGAGTTCCTAGGGTAATCCAGTGCTAGATCTCTATTTCGATAGAATGGGAATAGAGCCTCAAGAAGTGATGTTTGCAAAGGCTCTTTTTATGCTTAGGCCCTATTAGGTTACGTATCCACGAGAGTGAGAGATGGGCACGGGAACCATAGCCTTCTGCGTCAGCACTACCGTATGAACTCCTGTTTGTGTATCTTGATAAAGGGTTCTTCCCGTGAAAACACCTTCTACACTCCGACGCTCTCTTATCATACGTCGCACTATTTCTCGCGGGGAATGCCCTTGATGCTATTGGTGCTCACTCCCAAGCCTACGAAAGTTTTCTGTGACCGGATCGGCTCGGGCAGGTATGTTTCCCTTGTGAAAACCAACCCATCGAAAGGATAAATCATTCCACTAACGGCCGTCAACACCAATCAAAGCAGTGCTCGGACCCTGTCGGACGAGAATTCTTGAGAGATATGGTCTACAAAGCGATTCATCCAAAGTCCTAATCATCTAGACAGGGTGGACTGGGATTGGTCGACGCAAGGGTAGTATTCTACTTTATCTTGGCTTGTCGTGGGTTTGGTAGTAAAATCCCGCTATCACAAGCTTTCCAACCCCTTCCCCCGGGCAAACTTACAATCCGGGTGAGAAACTTCGGACCCCCCGAGCATCTAAGCGCAGTGCCGGTCCGATTCTTTGACTTTTGCTTCTAGGACCGGATATATATATTGAGGGTGTCTCGCAAAAACTTTCCCCCTCTTCAGAGGTAGCAAATGGGTTCTCCGCTCATGGATCTGGCCCACCAGCGAGGAAGCTCGAGGGTCTGTGGGGTACGGTAGGCTTGGTACGAGGCGTGGGCATGATGGAGACTCGGCAGTATCGTATGGGATGGGATTCAAATACAAGTCTGGATCTGGGTTTTGGGCTGAATTGTTTGACCCCAGTTGTATGAATTCATGGAGGACACAGATTGCTGGCCGGCGGATAGACCTCAAAGACGAACTCTACCGACGACGACCCATACTGTTCACATGCTAATCTGCATCATTTTGGCAAGCCTCCACTTTTATTTAGGCGAGAAACAATCTCATATTGCCGAGGAACGGGAATGCAATCCGGCCTTATCAACCGGACGGAAATCCCCCCAGTAAACATCCCACGCCCTCTTTTCACTCTAAGCCCGCACTCCGCAATCGGTCTCCGCACCGCGCTATAGCCGCAGCCTTGCTGAAACATCGATCCAAAACAAGACAGCACAGACCAACAGGGATTATGCAATAATCCCTGTCCTTCATCACCGCACTCCATAAAACAGTCGGTTCGCCAATTACATGAGATAACCGAGGAGCCCCTTTCACGAAATCACGGTCATGGATCTGTCCAATCCCAGACACCAGTTCCTCCCCGCAGCCATAGCTTTGCTACGGTTTATAATCGTAATAGGCAAGAAGAGCCCAAAATATATGGCAAAAATCCGAGCCTATCTGAGAGTCCGTGCGAATTGATGCCCTTGGCTTTCGGACACCTCTTGCCTGCTGCGAGCGCTCAGAGGAAACAGTTGGCTGTCGTCATTTTTAATAAAAAAAAGAGCCCGTGAGAACATCGAGTGATGCCCAATGAATTATTATGTTTCCTTTTGTTTCCATATCCCCCAATCACTATACAACATGCAAGGTGGTAGCCGTCATGCATGAACAAAAAAAGCAAAAAAACGAATACGAAGCATCTAAAAAAAGAAAGAAAAAGAAATCGATCACACCCGAGCCTTAATCGGGACTTTAACGTCCAACGAGCTCAACGGTCCAGCCAGCCACGGAATATTAACACCGTTGATATCGGTACCGTTGCCACGGACATCCAATACAACGGGGTTGCCGCTTGCCATAGCAGCGGCGAGGGGGATGAGGGCGGCGGTTTGCACCCTTGAACGGAAATTGTATGTATGGTTGCCTGGGCGAATGCGAAGACCGGAAATCGTACCATTTCCAAGTGCTCGTCCGTTGAGGGACATGTTGATGTGGACATCGCCCTAATAATAGATTAGCACCATGAATCGGGGGAGACGGGGGGGAAGTAAAAATTACCATTTGGATTTCAAAGACGGTGGGATTGGGAATCAAGACTTTGCCGGCAAGGTTAGAGCCGTCGGCTTGCAGGGTCTGATTTAGGAGGCTATATTCTTCGATTTCCATTCCCTTGAGTTGATTGAAACCTGAAGCGCGTTAGGTTATTTACGCCCTAGACTTATGGATAATGGTTTGGGGATTACCCTTGGTAGTGATAACCTCGTTGTAGTCCACTTTCGTGTGCAGCTTGCCCGCCCACAGGGTTGTTCGTCCACGGATCGCTACCCTCAAGGTTTCGCTACCCAATAACAATGCAGAGAATTCCGTCAACGAGGGGACGGAAGTGATACTGGTAGTAACGTTGGTGACGATGACAGGGACAGAATTTCCTCCCTTGATGCTGGGAAGTTGAAGGGACATGAATGGTTGGATAGGCTTATGGCTTTCCAAGAAAAAAATGACTTCCATTGGTTCAAGGCGGGCATGGGCAGCAATGCCCCCAGCGCCGGTGACAGTGCTGTTGAGAGATAGCAATAGGGAAGTCGGCGATGGCTCAAGAATTGTGAAGGAATGTAAGTTCAAGACAGTCTTGTTGATTTCTTTCTGACCGACGGCAGGCAGAATCGCGTATACACTGCGCTTCTTGATCAGATATCATCCAAAATCACCAATAAGTATAATGGAATACGAACACAATGATCATGACAACCAGTACGAGCAAACAAAACGCAACCAACCAAACCCACCAAAAACGACGACAATGTCGCCCGGCCATGTTCTGTTGTTTGGGACTGTTTTCGACATACTCCGTCGCTTCCTCGCCCTTTGTTGTCGAGGAAGCCATCGTGACTGATCGTAATCGTCAAAAAAATCCGTTAAAAAGAAAAACCTCAAATAAAAAACCTCAGAACCACGAAATCAACAAGAAAGCAAACGGAGGGGAAAGGCAATATTTTATTTAAATGGCGATCGGCTGGGATAGGGTAGGGGGATGGGGTGGGAAAGGCTGGTTTAACTAATTTCCGATTTCCAATTTTTTTCACGCCTCCACCTCAAACCCACTACCTACCACCCATCAATGCCGCCGGGGGGCACCTCGTACAAGACTTGCAGAAATTCCAGACAGGGTTAGTTGGACAGCGAAACAAAATTTCCCTACTCCAAACTCCTTCTCCCACTGCATTCCTCCTTCTCACCTTCCCCACCACGGTTGCCATCGCCCGCAGCCAATCCATCCATCCGCCCAGGGTACACACCCCACCTATCCCAACCCCTCGGTTCCATGCGGAGGACTTGCCGTTTTCGTAACCAAAACCCACAATTTTTTGCATTTCGGCATCACATGTACTAGTACCGGTATGGTAGAGAGTACGGTACAAGCACCGTACTATAGTAAAAAAATCTCGCGAAATCCACTATCAGATTATCAGCGGGAATTTAGCTCGTCAGCCGAGGATAGGTTTAGATTGACGGGTTAGCGGAATTGCGAATGCAATACCACCAGTTAATGAGATTCAACCCCCTTGAGGGGGCTGATCTTATGCTGTGTTGGGAAAACGGTAACTTTGGCGAAGCTTTGATACGGCACATTACATTGTGCTCTATGAGAATAAACAAGAAGATGCTTTGACTGCTGCGTTGTCACTCGCTCACCCACCCCCTTCAAAAATAATTCGAAAATTGGGGAAAAGGGTGTTTTTGGGAAAAGAGTCGCATGACCATTGGTCACTCACTGGCTATGGTGGTTGTATATTATATTACTCTACAGCAGCAGCAGCAGCACTAGTACTACCTGGCAAGGCCACCGAGCCAGGAAATGCAAGTAGCAATCTGTAGAATACCGCTGAATAGAAAATACGGTACTGGTAACTTAGTTGGGGGACCGTTGCGACTCCTTTTTTCTTGATCGTGGCGAATAATTAGACTTAAGCTCATGACACTCATCTCCGCCTCCTTCCTCCCATAGCCGTCGATCGACTCTGTCTGTTTGTGGCGGGTTTTCATTCCCTTCCCCCTTTTATCCTTCCAGATCTGCCTCGCAGGCTGTATTCACACTGCTGGCTGATGCGGTGCTTTACGGGTAACCCACCGTTAGTTACGATGTCGGTGGCGAGAAAACCGACCTTCGAAGGAGTCTTGGCGGAGAGGTCCCCCGTGAATCTGAATTGGTGAGGGATGTCCGTAGCCGGAGCACTTTGGCTAAGAAAATATCGCCCTTCTTCAAACCGCCGGAGGATTTTCAACCACCGCTCCTATCATATCATATCAGGATTATGGCTCTGTTAGGCGATAGAGCGGGTGACCCCTCTATATATTAATAGAAAGCAGGAATATCTCAAGTTTTCATGAAGCCTTGGGCTTTAGAGTGCGGGTAGGGCAAGATTTTGGCAGGAGCAGGGCAGGCAATGTCGAGCTCCTGTACTATACATGTTAATCCCCCATTAATTTCTTGGCAAAACGGGTTAATTATTATTCTGTCAAGGGATTAACCTGGTCTTGGCAAATTCGCATAAATCTGACTAAGTTGCAAGGGTAGGAAATCCATTTGACCGGAACGGAACAGGGATATATCTAGCTGGTTGAGCCTTGGATAATAAATAATAAATGCTCCGTAGCGTAACTTCTTATCATACCAGGCACTGTGGAAAGTGTCCGTTTGTGCTTCGGCTACGGGGCCCCCGTTCGCTAGGATGACGGCTGGTTGGGGGTTGCTTTGCGCTGTGAATAATATGATGTTGGTATTGCTGTCTGATGACTTGATCGTTGGGGGGCTGGTGTATGTCGTGAATTGTGCTATAATAATAACAATAATAGTGATAACGCGAGTGCTAGGGGAAATGTTTTCGTACAAGACGAGGGCTGCTGACCAGCGAGATAATCTCTGGCTTGTACGAAAACGTCTCCTTGGGTATGAATACTTTGTAATGATACTTGTATTTGCTAGCAGGTATCATACTGTACACCGAATATCAGAACAACGTGGGGTGCCGGGTATGTCAAAAATCTCTGGAAACTTCAAATAGCAAGCGATCGGTTTAGCAAAAGTGAAAAGGGGGGGATTGTCCAAGTGCTCGAGTATAATAATAATAATAATACCGGCACTTGCATCCTATCTGCATACTTCTTCAACGAAATTGTTTATATAAGTCAAGACTAAATGGAGCCTGAAGAAGGGGGAAGAATCAGGGCATCCAGAACATCAGTATAATAGTTCCCTCTCGTGACAAATGAATAACTCGAACTGCATACAATACTGGCGATCTCGTCATCAGTTGCACAGTACACGGCAGAGCACTACTAAGCAGATACCCAACTTACTGTACGTACCACCCCTCCTCCACTCCGGATCCCCGGTACATACGATATTCACCAGGCAAGAGAGACAGAATTTTCCAGCTCAACCAACGCAACTTATCTCCCAACCCCGGTACCCCCCCCCCCCCCCTAACTGATCCTGCCGGTCCTTTTTTTTCTTCTTCGGACGTTTTTGACATCCTACTACTGTACTACTGCATGATACATAGCTACCAGTGTAATAATCTGAATGAGGGGGGGGGGGGCGGATAGGGGTGGTGGCTTATCTCTCCCTACGTCCCCAGGCACGAGCCTAAAGCCCATGAGTCCAAGATGTCAAGCCCTCTTACAGTATCCTTCCGGTATTACAAGTGCACTGTTCCCATTGTGCTAAATTAAACAATTTTTCATATCATAATATCATATCTCTGATGGTAATCACCCTCCGTCCTTATCATCATCTACTGTATTGTTATTCTTACGGTACAGTACCTCCATACCCGGGCACCGTACTGTACAATACGCAATCGTACACTGACCCGCAATTGACCCGGGTATCATCTGTAAGCGGAGTCTATCGAGCTCACTTCCGTCTCTCCCTCCTCTGATTGTTTCTAGGGGGTTATAGTAGCTGGTGCAGTACAGTACGGTACCCCTCCTCCACTCGACTCGACTCGAACGAGCCACACCACTCAGACAGAGGGAGGAGGATGGGCGTTTGCGCCAAGACCTCCTCCACAAACAAACAAACAAACGGCTTCACCAGAAATTATGATATTATATCATACTACCGTCAGTTTCTGGTCTGGCCCATTTATTTATTTATTTATTTGTTCACTCGTACGGATATTCTTCTTCTGCATGATTCGTGTTACACGCATGATTTGGACCAACCAACCGGATCACCGGTAATTGGGGTTCTATAAGCTAGACTTCTTCCTGCTAAGTTAGAGAGTTTGCGCACACACACACACCTCAACCTGCACTAAAAAAAACAATTTCGGAAGGCGGAAACAAGTTCTTAAAGTCCCCCTCACCTACAGTATATCGCCTTGAGTTTGATAGAAACTTTTGCGCACAACTGTGAATGGCTTTACTGTACTCTCCAATATTTTGGTTACTGTGCTTGGGTAGCACTGCTCAAGATCGGTGGTGGTTACTCCACATGGTACTGGCGGTGTTAGAAGTCTTGCATTACCCTAATAGAGTACAGCGCAGTCTAGCTGACCAGCCTGCTTGATCGTGGGGGGGGGTTGACCCTCTAGTTTGCTGGATTGTGTCACCTTCCAAGATCATCGCGTGCAGTTTTTCAATTTTCGGTTTCAATTTTTCGTAAGATCGCCCTGTTTTGTACAAAACTACTCAAGTAACCAAAGTTCTCTCGAGATAATGAAGCTTCAATTGAATATGCGTCTTATTTATCATATGTAGAGATGTCGGGCTACGTTAACGTATCCTACTGGTATCGGACCGAACTGACCGGCCCCAGGCTGTTACACGGCTTGTAGCTACTTGTAGCGGTAGGCATCCAGGCGAGAATAGGAAGATAGGAAACAAGGGAAAAAACACAAAAAACAAAGTAATAATCGGTACAGCTGTGATCAAGATGGAGTAAGAGAAAGGAGAAGATAGAAAAAGAAAGTACAGGGATACTAACACAGGCACGGTATTGTGAAACCTGGAGACGAGAGAAAGAGAAAACCTCCAATGCCATCCCTTCCGTGCTTCTATGAAAGAAAAAAATAAATAGATTCCCGCGCACGCTAGAGAAATACTTTAATACCTGCTGCAATGGCTCGCCGCCAAACAATTCATTCAGTAACCCCAAGAAATGGCCCCTCTGTGCAATTGAAAAGCTAGGATAGGACAGAATATTAAAGAAAAGTAGGCGGAGGAAAAAGGACGAAGGAAAAAAAAGGTATTCCGGACCCCCCCTCAATAAAATAGCTTCCCTCTGATCTAACAATGGCAAATATTTCTGATCATAGTTTTGCAAACTCCTCCTCCAGTGCCAATACATAATTTTGCGCGATTCCAGAGGCGTCTTCATACGGGCTCCATTTGTTACTTCCCACATTGGCTTTGGAATTGGTCAATCTAGGATCTTTCTTGGCCCATTCTTTGACGAGATCGAGTAGATACCCCGGGTTGGCTTTGAAATGTGCTTCAATTACGTCCTGTAGCCCTGTCAGCGTCTGATAAGCACCTAGTGATGGCGTTGACATACCTTCCAGATGCCATTCCTCTTCGAAGAGTCCCTGAGCCAATCAAGCATTGCCCATTTGACATTGTTGACACGGACTCGGCCATTGAACTCTTCGGCGTCCTTTTTCCGGGTTCCTTCACGCCGCCCGGGCTCATTGTACCAAGGGTTCGCGCAGAGTATCATGGACTGGATAGAGACGAAAACCTGGAGCAAGGTGGAAGTTCCCGGCTGCCAGCGTTCCGATGAAGCGCCGGACCAAGTATTAAGGATGGAGAGGCACACTGCAAGCTACTGGTTAGCTATCTGCTTAGGAATCTGTCATTCGAAATCTACCTTTTCCGCAATTATATAGATTTGGGTTAAAGTGAACAGTCCCGTTTCCGGTGGTCTTGAATTGGCACATTGGTGGACCGCTCGGGTAATTCGCAGGAGCCCAGATGTCAAATCTTATTGGTTAGCATTTCAACTCAACTGACTGGACGGGAGGACTTACTCGTAAAGCCCGCCTTCATAAGGCGTTTCGCAGGGACCGACAATCATGGCTTTTAAGATATCTGGCCTACCATCTTCAACCCTGACAAAAACCCCTTGTGGGAGGCTAGTACTCATTGTGGCCATCTCTCTACTCAGATGCAATACTCGGCCCCTCGGACTAGTAGCCAGGCTAGTCGCCTGTAAATTCCAATAATGTGTTGCGACGACACCCTCAACATACTCAAACGCCATCCCATCATGATATCCCAGGTCCAAGACCAGGGCCGGGGGCGGGGCTCGGATAGGAGGGGGGGGTGCCTCAATGCTCTTGGAAGAGGTGAAGGATGATCTATTTTTATTGTTCGCGTTACGGGATGCGAGGTCAAGAAGCTTATCCCCGATAGCTGCGATTTCCATGCAAAGCTTGAGAGTTTTTGCTGCTTCTGTTCCTTCAAACTCGTCCCCCTTTGTCTTCCCTACACATTTAAGGAAGACCCTGGCTTGAGTGCTCAGTTTCGACATAACTTGGACCATGCTGTGCCTGCTAAACCCATCCTCATACATCAAGACCTCTGCACGCTTCCTCTCCTCAACTGCCGCTGCAGCCTTTCCCCTAGTCTTCGGGCCGATCTCAGCTAATAGATCGATGACCGGCTTGCTTTGGGTAATCTTCATGATGCCACTTGTGAAAAGCTTGGAACGACGATTCTCCAGTATCATAAATTCAAGGTTCGGGCTGTCTAATAGACGATTTAATAAGGCAACCAGGGCAAAATACACCTCACTGTGAATCGAAATATCTTGGATGGAATCATTTCGTAAGAGTTCCTCGATCTTCTCAGCCAACATACTTGCCCTCAACATGCTCAGAGTAATGTCGGGCATCACGTATTGTAGCTCATTCTCCGACCCGGAATCGGAAAGGAGCCTAATCAGTGTCCGGATAACCGCGTAAAGGGTCTTGTCGTGCATGATCTGCTTCGAAGATAGCGGTGGATGTGTTGGCATAGCCTGAGGCTTTGAGCGGGGGAGATATGTTTCAGATGGTACAGTCCAGGGGTGCGGCGCTCCGGACCCATCATCGGTGAAAGTAGATGGTGCCTCTAACGCTTCGAGAAATGCGCTAGCATGGTCGGGATCTGAGCTGGCTGGAATGTAGCCTGGGATATAGTTTAGCGGCGATAGCGCAGCCTCCGGGTGTTGGGCTATATAAGATTTTATATGCTGCATCATATCTGATGTCGAGAGGGGTGTACCGGTTGTACTCGGGAAAATCTGCAGACCTGGTGTACTCTCAACCACATAGTTTGACAATGGATCTTTGGTAGAGCTAGGGCCACTAGGAGGGTAGGATAAAGGCGCGCCTTGGCTTTGGAAGAAAGCAGGGTGGTATTGGTGACCGGGGGCCATTGGTGGCTTGATGGCTGGGTAGGGTGGAGCGTGGGGAAGACTATATGGTGAGCCACCCAAAGGGCTTCCCCTTCCAAGTCCAAATCCATGGTAAGGATATACCTTTGGTATTTGGGGTGCATTCGGGTTGGTAGGCTCTATACCCGTCGTGCTTGAGGGGCTGTATGGAGGGGGAGCATTGAGGGGTAAACCGCCAGCTATCGGAAACCCATGGACAGGCTGGAACGGATGTTCGTAGTGAGGTTGAAATAGGGTAGGAGTAAGGGGTACGCCTTCAGCCGTTGGCAGACCAGGAGGAGGAGGTTGGAATTGTTGATTTGGGGAAATCTGGGCGGAGGGAGGAGCGAGAGGCAGGCCTTCTGGTGTTGATAGGCCGGGAGGAGGCTGTATTTTTGGAGCGGGCGTCGGCCCGGGTTGGGCGTGTGAGTTATGAGTGGCTCCGAGGGCCTTGGTGGGGGCCATAGGTGGCCCGCTTAGGGCGGCCACTTGCGTAGCAATTTTCTCCGATAATTTCCCTATCCCAGACTCCGTGACTGGAAATCCAAGATCACTAAACATCAATGGGCCGTCGTCAAAATCAGATTCATCTTCCGGAAGATCCCAATCCATGCTATCACTAGTCTCAAAGCCAAACATGGATGCGGTATATGTTCCGGATCCATATCCGGTTCCTTTGTCCTTGGCTCCCTTGGCCCTAGTCTTTCGTTCAGGTCTTGGTACCGGGGGCTTCGCAGGCTGTGTACCATCTGCGATTTTGTCCTTAAGCGATCGGAGGCTACGCCTTAGAGTCCCTTTGATTCCTCTGCCTGACGAGGTGGAAGAGAGGGAGTTCCCGTTGGCACTCAGTCCGAGGAACTCCTCGTCAATAATCCCCAAACACAGCAATATAGCAACGAGCCTGCCGTCACCACAGCACCAGAGCCGCCTATCGTCTCGAAAGCTATGTTCGGATGTTCTTGGCGAAGTGCCGTTTCCATCGGGGTTCTTTGCACCATTCCGGTCCTCCCATTTTTGTTCCGGTTCCGACTTGACGGGTTTGAGGCAGGCGATACAGAAATAGGTCCGACATTTTGAGCAACATTCAGTACCAAATATTTGGCTAAGCTTCTTCGTGCTTGGCTTGTCTTCTCTCTCCTTGCCTTTGCCCTTGACATCCTTCACACTCTTGCCATCTTGAGCATTTCCGTTCTCCTTCTCCTTCTCCTTATTATCGTCTTCAATGTTCTCCTTGTCCATTTCGAGATCGGTTTTGCTTATGGTTGGGCCAGGGGCGCCGGCAAGCCTCCTAACCCTGCCCCATCTTGCTAACTTGGATATGGTTTCTTCCCTTGTCTTTTCCTCCACGTCCTTGCGATGCTTCTCAGCTTTTTCGGCATTCCGCACAGCATTTTTGATCCTGTAAATGGAATCAAGCTGGTTTCTAAGCGTGTCGGTGGTGACGGAATCGAAATGGAGCTCACTGTTGCAGTGACTGCAGCTTCGACCTTTTGGGTGTAGTGTGGCCCACCAATTACGCAGCTGGGCAACGTCCACCTCGGATGGGTTCCCGGTGTCTTCCGGGGACGTGATCTCGCTGCTGATCCTGCTGGAAGGTCCGGAGCTGAGAGAGGATGCACGCTTCTGTGATTGCGTCATTAGAATAGTTCTACGCGAGAAAGGTGTCGCTAGGCTCGCCAGAGATCTCCAAACAAAGCTTGTCGTGGACCGATAGACACGTGGGGGGTGGGGAAAAGAAGAGAGAAGAAAAAGCGACGATAAAAAATATAACCCACAGGATTCATCTTGTAGGTGTCCTTAAACGGTGCCTTATTCTTCTCGTGAGGACTTGAGGCTCCGGCGGCAAAACTCTGGGTATCAGTTTGTAGCTGCAGAAGGCTCTTGTTTTGCCCGGATGCCTGAAGTGAAAATGTCAGCAAGGCCTCAGGAGTTATATGAGCTATCTGCTATCCATACCGATGTGCTATCCATTTTGGATCGCTTTTTAGCTTTTGAACTTCCCCGTGTAACACCCGAAGAAGGGGGTAGGGATGGCTTGTCGAGGCTGTCTTCGTCTGGTGAGTGAGGCCTCTTAGGTTTAGGTGTCATAGCGATGAGAAAAAGGAAAAGGAGAAGGAGAAGGATAGGGGGGGGGGAGAAGGTGGGTGTGTGCGTGTCTCGGTGTATCTGTGGGTGTGTGGAGGAGGGGCAAGAGACGATCAGCGAGTGGGTGAAACTTTTTCAGATCCAGGGAAAGATTAGGGTCGTGTACCCCAGCGAGGCTCACGGATGTAGAGGGGTGCAGGGTGAGGGAGATGGGAGGAGGGCGGAGGGCGGAGGGCGGAGCGGAGGGGGGTGGACGTGGCACAAACTCCAATATAGAAAGGAATGAAGGGGAAGGGCGGAGATGAAGGGCATAGAAAGAAAGGCGAGATACGCTTCCGGTAGTCTTGCCAGCTGCTGCCTCTCGTTGTTGATTGTGAAGCACCGATCCCGCTTGCAGCACTTTTGCCTATCAATCCAGCCCCGCCTTGGCACCTTAACTAAGCGAGTTTTGATAGTTGCCATGACAACAATTTAAATTCCCTGGGTTGTTGCCTTGCTTATTTTTAGACTGTACGGTGCTATGATAGCACTTTTGTAGGTGAGGATCCATCAGGCTCCGCCAGCTTATCACGACGAGGACTGGTTTAGAGAGCTTGCCGCAATGTCGGGATAGGACGAAGGATACTGTACCCGCAAATCAATGGGAAGTAATACTGGGTAGAAGGAATCGTACATGCTTCCCCTTTTTATTTTGTGATTCAAGTGGGCTTGGTGCTATGTTATTGGTACTATTCTCCTTTACGCTGCCGGGATTAGGAATCTGCCCCTCCAGTGTTCAGCCTCCGTGGGGTACTGGTATGATACTTGCACTTGTACTCGTACACCCTCTATCCATGAACTACGATGCGTGTATGATACGAGGATCGCACAAGTCTTTTCACGGATCGGCACGTGCGATATGCAAGGAAGTATATTACCTCCGCCTTTGTGGTTTGCAGACTCCTTTCCTATCTGATTTAAATGGCGGGGTTACCGCAGCTACGCTGACTGAAGAATTGGGCTTGAGTGTAGCCCCTGCCCAATCTTCATACATAATCCAAACAGAGAGCTGTTGCTGGGAGCGCGTCCTCCGGAGGCTATGTCATGGTGTTAGGCTCCCATAGTCTCGAGGACAACAACTGGTCCTCACCGATACCGATCTCACCTCTGGCCTCTCCTGAAAGGTTTCATGATCTCTCATATTTACGGTATTGGGGATATGTGCCTTGGGAAGTGCTGGCCGTATTCTTAGCTATCATACCTGGGATGAATCCGCCGGCACCTATCAAGTCCTTTGGTAGCCACTACGCACAGGGTCTGTTGCGAACAAATGGGTACTGCACTGTGCAATTTAGCACACCTTTGAGGTGCCACCTACTATCTGGAATTCTCTCGGCAGAAATGGCGCTTGCTAGTGATGTTGTGTTAGGGCCCAGGGGCTATCAAGTAGGGTTTGTGGTCCATTGTATGATGACTGCTTGATCTCTACCGGTATAATACTGCTTTTTTGGTTGGGCAAACTGGCGTCCAATCGGCTCTTACCAGGATACACTCTCACAATATCCCAGAAAGACAAGTCTATATTCGGAACAATATCCACACACACCCCAGGGCTCACCGCAGCCACTGGCCAGATTCTAGCGGGAGAGCTCATTCATGGCCATGGAGCATATCGTCAACATCCCGACGCCCCACTGCATCGGTAGGCCCATACGGCTACGTGAAGCGCTACTACCTTGGTATTAGCATTCCCATCCGATTTATTCAAGATCTACGCTCTAAACTAAACAAACACTGCTTATATTATATGATAAATCATAACTCAAGACTGACATAGCTGGTCACACAGCCCGCCGGGGGTAATGCTCAACGAAAACTGCCACTAACCCCCGGAACGATACTCATCGAGTCACAATCGAGCAACCATTGACCACAAATTAGCTTCTCTGCTGATCCGATATTCATCGCTTTTGGGGCGTTTCAAAATCTCAGCAAGCGGCTTCCCGTGTCGCCCCTGTCCTGGCCCCTGTTATCCTGGATCGAGAGTGGGTATGAGAGTGACATCGGGGGGTGATATCCTCGCGTATAACTTTGGTTGGCCTGTGTGAGGTTTTTATTTCTCATAAGAGTTTAGTGCTCGTGGCAAGCCGGATCCTGCTTTTCATATAACCGTTTAGGAAATAGCGTATCAGAATTGATTACCCCCGGAGGGGAATCATCACTTGGGCAGATGGCACGGCCAAACTTGTCGCTAGTCTGTGCACGGTGTTTTGAGACACCCGATTGAGGTGCGGTGCTGGTAGAGGGAGAGACTCCTCTTTGTGATAGCCTGCAAATTATATCTGACAATCAAGAAAGTGCACGGACCAAGTGATAAGTTTGACGTGCCATCCGTTCAAGGGGTAGCAATCACTGCTTATCGTTGGTAGCGCACACAAGCTTTCCCATTGAAGCATTACGGTATGGTACTCACATTGGTATTCGGGTCTGACGCCGGTGGCGGACAAACGCTAATGTAGCCATCAGGAGCCTTGCCCGTGGATGTGGAAATCAGTCGCCCAACCGGTAATGCTGTCAGCTGTCCTTAGCGATTTCCCTTCTCCTGACTTCTTGGGCGACTTCTACTATTCTACTTTCCTGATACCTTGTTGAAGTTTTGTGTTCCTACATTCAGTCCCGGCACCTCTGCCCTCTGCCGTATGCAAGTCTCACTCAGCGAACTTGATCCTGCCTACCATGGTGGGTGAACAACTATAGCCATAAAGCCCCCGCCTTCCCAATATATTCGCGGTACCACTTCTGGCAGTTCCAGCTACCACTTTATCATCCCCACAAACTTTCCCTTCCTTTGCAGCCCTCGCATTTCCTTTATCAGTCTCCTCAATGTCCACCCCGGTCTCCACAAAATGCAAAATCGCTCCGGAACCTTTCTGACCCGTCTCGGTGCCCTTTGATTCAGCTCCTATGGTTGCTTGACAAGAATGACAAGTTTTCTCTGATTGGGTGCGCTATTTGTACCTGGTTCTGGGCGTTGCAGCGCCCTCTGAGGTGGGTGGGCTGCTGCTCTGAATATCGGAGGTCTTCGGAACTAAGAATGAGAGCGTTGAGTGTTGTGAATGTGATGTGATGGGCCGCTGGGTGTAGCTGTGCTTTCTCTCTTAATCTTTTGTTACTTGGTCTCCGGCGGAACAATTCTACAATGTTGATTAGGGGATAGGGTAGGAGGTATGTTTGGATGTGGAAGATAGTGATTTAGGATATCGTGTAAGCGGGCATTTTGGGATTATGAATGATTTCTCGTGTCTGGGTTTGTGAAAAAATCATACCAACATTTCCCTACCGACAGTTTTACATGAGGGCAAAAAAAATCACAGAGTAACTTAGACCCTGGGGTAGGATAGCAATCTTGAGAACTTCTCCTTCTCTTCGCGCCTTCTAACCATACAACCCCCCTCGGAACTTTGGCGTATCGCCTAATATGAGGAGCTACTGCGCACATGTTCCCTTACTCCCTTTGTAGGCTACTGCGAGGTGTCCAAGCTAAGCCCTTGGAATTCATATAGTAATACCATAGGAATATCCTGCCGCAATAGTTATGTCACTGTTGTTTGTCTTCCCTGTGATCATATACTTCATCGCATGCCCGGTGTTGTAGCTAGTTCCTGTTTAACAGACAGATCCCACCACGCACCTCCTCTTGATATGCCATGCAAACAACCAACCGTGGAAACCCCCGGCCAGGTAGTCCACACCGCTGGAGCAATCCACCCCATACATACCAATAGCATGGGCTCGGATGATGTTAGGGGCGATTTCTTGTGGGAGCAAACTGCACCCTCCGAGAATGTCTAGGCTTTCTGTCTGATGGGCTGGATTCAAATCCTAGCCGGCTTATCGCCGGAAATAGGGCACTAGTTAGTCCCAGGGCTGGTCTGGCAACCATTACGCAAATACGAGCAAGGGTCCGGAAAGCCATTGATTGTGTAGACGAAAGTTTGTCTATTCCTACCGTGAGTCAAAACATTTGGTCCAAAATTTTTCAGCCTATCACTTGGCATGGGAGCAGGAGTCTTCACCACGGTGGACCGGGTCAGAAGTACCCCCTTCCTAATAAATAGAGGAATGGATCGTAGGATACCGGTTTCGGAATAGCCCATACACCGTTCCCGCAATGTCACATTAGTGTATCAACTTTCGGGCCAGGGGCGGTTGTCTTACCAACTAGCATATGGTAGATATTTCCTTATTAGTTAGGCCCCCCATGTGATTTTCTACATATGATAATGTTAATACTAAAAAAGCCCCTAAGAGGACCCCCTAAGAAAATCTAGTATATCAAACCTCGGCGAATTCTCAAGCGGGGAACTCAACAAAATCACTGACCGCCCTACTCCCAGCACATCAGGCGGGGCAACCATATCAGGGGAAAAAGAAGAAACGAAGGGGGAATAAATAAATGTATGGCACACGAGCAGACTTTAAACCCAGCGGATACCCCAGGCGCAGATCCTGCCTGCCTGCACTGCTTCTATTTCTCGAAATTTCTGCTTCCGTGTCGTCCGGGGGGTCTGCCTAAATAGCTCCGTTGGGGAGTGGGATCGAAATTGCTCGGGTCTAGGCTTCAGCCGCGTGTTTTATAATCAGGGCTTTTCCGCTGCACGCCATTGTGTCTAACTGTATAGTAGCATTGCTGGAATGCATTCATTGTGGACTACCGCTACATGTGTATTTCTGTATAATAATATTACGACCGTGCTGTTGCTAAACAATGTCTGAATCAAGAATTGCCGTTCGCTTTCTAGCCCCCCACAATACCAACCTTAGGCGGCTTATTTCTATTTCAGGTTTTCAGCAGGCTAGAGGACACAGTATTTTTCTCAAAACCGGCTCACGTGATCGATCATTCTGCCTATATTCCCTCTGTGATCCCATGATATGATGTCTTGGATTTCCCCGCATGGTTTTTCTCTTCCTTCTTTCATCCGGCGCCGGTAGCTCCAGATAAGGAATCTGCAAGACACATCCGAGTGAGAATTAATGATTGTAAGATGGGCTAATGCAAAGGTCTGAATATCGTATTCATGCGCTAGGTTAAACACCTCGAATATATCTCCGGAATGCGGAATAAAAAAATAAAAAGTGGAGATCTCTTGAACGTTTGCAGCAAGGAGAAAAAGGCTTCTGGAAAGCCCCGGAGGAACTACTCTACCATAAGAACTCCCTCTCTTGAATAGGGGGTGGGGAACACTGCGAAGACTGACCCCCTCAGCCCCCCCCCAAAAGTGTGTTACTATACCTGTAAAGGCAGCTCCAACATTCTAGCGCGATACCAATCATTCGAGTTCTTACGGTAGCAAACTCTCGAGACATTCTATATTTTCGGAATAACCTCCGGGGAACTGGATGCTACTGTGACAACTCTCCCCGTCTCAGACTAGTAAATGGGGCATGGGGCAAGGAAAAAAGTAGGTGTGACATGATAAGCACTCCGGAAAAAACACGAAAAACCACTGTCTGCTTTGGCAATTGATGTTGTATACCCCCTCTTATAGCATGGCCTATTGCTAATTATTACTTGAGTTTTCTCGGGAGCAAGATGAGCGAGCTCCATGGTGATACCGGGTATGGATTACTTTTGATTTTGCAGTTTTTGTGACTGAAGGAACGATCTTGCTTAGAACAAAGAAAACCCTCATAGGAAGAGAGGTAACTTATGAATTGCCCGTATCGCATATTGAGTGCAAGTATGGTACTAAAAAGCAAATCTAGTATGATATTCTGTGCAATTCGCCAAGTCCAAACGGGCTGGGGCGCCTGTTGGGAGCAAAGGCGCTAATACAGATTAGTCATGCTTTCTTTACCCCTCATGATTTTGGTCTTGAATAGTGATGGAAATTTATATTGTGCATAAGCATTGGTCAGGTACAAGCAAAGCCCATACGAATTATCCAGAATTATCCAGAATTATTATTTGCAAAACTGGGTGGCAAAATATCTGCCAGGTAGAGCCTGTATCTTAACTGAAGGGAATTATGGCCGGTGGATACTAGAGAGCTCAAGTGTCTTCTCAGGAAAGCTAGTATAGAAGTGCATCACGGAGGTTCAAAACAGTTACCGGTATCATAGCAAAAAACGTGTAGCATTATGGGTATCTATACCAGTTATCAAAAATATCTTACATGTCACACATTTAACACATTTTGTAGAATTTAATTTACTCATTCAATTCCGAAGATATGGGTGGCTATGAAGCCTGGGTGTGTGGTGAGTATGTCGGATCTCACTAACCGGGACCGGTATCAGCAGTTGTAGGGGCCCGTTAAATTACCGTAAACCTATCTATCGTGCGCGGGCCGGTGCCGAAATTGCCCCTGATAATATGTCGATGGGTTGCCGATACGAGATTTTAAGGTGCTGCGGTGCGTCTAAACACACACCCCACTATCAGGGGCCACTGGTTAATCCACGTGAGCGATCATATACTAAAGTCTTATACCAGGCCAAAAAGGTTCGCCCAATGCCCTTTTTACACAGAAAGTGCCGATCTTTACCACCCTCTCTCATTGCGCAATGTCTATGAGAGCTGCGAAAATTTGTCCATGCATTAGCAAACCAGTACATAACATGAAGAATATTACAGAATCCTTAAATATTACAAAGTGATGGAGAGAGGGTCACTTAAGTAGCTGGCATTAGTTGCCATGCACTTTTTTGTATGAAGGCCGATACAAAAATTTAGGTCACTTTCACACTTGTTGATGAAATCGTGAACAATGAAGACAGCATGATTCCTTACACTTCTACTTGTGGAAGTTTGAATAAATAGTCATTCCCTAGCTTATGGGAAGATTTGAAGTGTTTTTGTATAAGCAGCATTGGGAATTGTCTTTGAAAATGTCCATTTTTCCTTGAATTTGGTGTGGAGCCCTGTGCTGGGCGATTCTTTTTGTCTCGGTACAGTACTGTACGAGGCTGCAGACAGGAATGATGGGCTGTGTAAGGATTTTCTACCCAGGGTAGCCATATTCACAACCTTATAGCCACTAATTTAGTGAAGCAACTTGGGCTCAATCTTCACCTATTTATGCAACAATTCCCCAGATCTTACTTTCCAACCCTTTAGAACTCTGTACCCAGACTGGTTAAGGAATTGTCAAGAGGGCTATAGTTGGTACTTTGGTCTTGGCGCAATTTCTGACTATTTTGTATAGGAAATAGCAAGGCTTGGCGCTGTTTTCAACTTCAACTTTACAATATTCCATGCCAAAGTGTCCGGTGGTTCTTTAATAATCTGTAATTTCTTGGGGGGGTATTTGAAAGAATTTTAGACCAGAATATCAATTTTTGAACCTTTTCTTCACGTTCCCAGAATGTGTTGAATGAAAAGCGTGAAGTCACATGGTTTGGGCTGTTACATGCCATTCTGCTCACCACTTTTGTCGCCAGCCTCTGTACAAGTATAAAGGAAGAAAAGCCAGAAATTTCTCGCAGCCCGCGATGATCGAGCATTAACGCAGCCAAGACTATCCGTCCCACAAGTACTTTTGGATCTGAGCTTGTTGGGGGAGGCATGGTATGATATGACACGTCTCGATGTTTGCGGCGGTGGTCATCTGACACCTAGGGAGGCTTGGAGGTAGATTTACTAGAGGATTGCGTTGTGGATTTGTGAGAGTTTCGCCGGTTTCTAGGAGGGAGTGGGTGTTGATGAGGTGTGCGATAACTTAGGTCGTGTTCTGCACTCTCGACTTGAACAAGAATGTCAACCGGGCCGTTGGTGTTGATACGGTGATGCTCTTTAGTAAGTTAGGTTGGGTTTTTCTTAGCGCATAACAAGGATAATATTCCCGGGATGTCTTGGAATGAGTACGAATAGCCTTGACTCTGCGGGCAAACGGTCGGTCTTCATCGTGTATCGCAATATCGCATTTTCACTTTTCCGGGGGACATTGCACTTGACATGTCATACCCCGCCCTTTGTGATGGGTATTTCTCAATTCCTCCATTTCTGCGGAATTTCCGAGTGGCTTAAGCAAAGGTTTCCTTTCTCCTTCTCCTCGAGGTGTCCCTACCATCACTAGCATTTCGGGGCAGTGAGTGAGAAGCTTGATCCTAAGTAGGTAGGCAGCCTAATGCGGAATCCAACAGCGTCGTGAGATTCTCGAGTCACGAGAGCGTCTGCTTAAAAACAGGGATAGTTTCAAGAAATATGGGAGTCCGCTTGAATTTGGAACAAGACTTACCCTGAAATAGAAATTGTGGCCTTAGCGCAAGGAGCAAAAGAAACATGGGTGTCGCCAAATATGGCGAAGCTTAGGACTAATGATAGGATTAATGAAATCTCCAGTGAAGCCTCCGGGGTGGGAAAAGTGCCGCCAGGAGGGTAAGCAACGTCGACACTCTCGCGACTCGAGAATCTTGCGACGCTGCGGGATACTGTGCCCTATTTAAGCAGAAAGGAAGATAGATCCTATCCACCGCTCTCGCTTAGTTAGTCATAGTGGCTCCTAAGTAGTCGTCGCGGGTGAAGGCGTATGCTACGTCTGCGGGGTTCTCCTTGGCATAGCCGCCCCTGATCTATGGGATCATCGCCGGGGCTATCAGAATCGCGAGTTGGCTGTTAACGCCTCCTTGTATTAGTCTTCGTCATTTTTTAGGTGTCTAGGTATTGACCTGGTGTGGTAGACTGCTAGTTGGACAGGAGGAAAGGCGGTTGATGCAATGAGCTTGAAGAATGCATCCTTGCGAACAGATTGCCTGGGATGGTAAAGGCTGAGATCACCGAACGTTCTGATAGGGATGTGCATAACCATCAAGTAATTGGCCCGATGAGGCTGCTGGGGTCGTTGGAGGACTACGACTTATATCCTCTATATTTGGAAACAACCCTCCAGTTCTTCCCTCATCGGCGTTGTCGAACACGTTTCTAATCTTCCATTCCCTCGTCTCCAACTCGGATTGGCGGTATACATGCCACCGGAACCGCCCGCGGCATATATCGCCCTCATGCTCCGAAGACCTTAGATCCTCCGCGTTTGGTTCGAGCCTCTTCACTGTTCTCAATTAATTCCTCTCTACCGTGTAACCGTGGTGGTGGTGGTGTTTCCCCGTTTCGTCCGTTCTTCCATTCTTATCTACTTCAGGAGTGGAATTGCTACTTAAACACCGTACTTCCATCCAGCTCCCAATAATCCCCACTTGGGTGAGCGTATAAACAAGCGCAGTCGTCTCTTCCACAAGCAACATTTGGATTCCCCTTTGGCTAGCAGTGCTAGTAGCACTACTAGCAGTAGTCGGGCCGCAGATCAAATAAACGCTCTTGGCGTGATTGCTATCGTACTCTTCCGCTATGCCATTCTCGTTACCGGTACTTTGTTGGGTCCATGATAAACCGTGGCCTGCGGGCCATCGCCTCACCAATACCCCAACCGCAGGAACCCCTGAAACTCCGACATTGCAAGAACTGCCGGTAGAGTACCACACGGCACGTCCGCCCGAACAGGGAACATCGCCGGTACTAATATTTATTGAGGCCGCGACAGGCTTCTCCGTGTATCCCTCTTCCCGCTATGCAAAATGGCTGTTCCTGACCGAGCACGGGGGCTCGAGCGGAATGGCAGCGGGGAGCTCCTCTGAATCTGCTGCTTTAACGCCGCCCCCTCTGCGCTAGTCAGGTACTACTGCGCCCGCCGGAATGCGTGACGGAAGAGGGTTCGGGCCGTCATGAGCCGCGGGGAACAGGGAGAATATATTGCTAATATCAAGATGGCCGGATGAGAAGGCTGGATTTTGGGTTCGCTCATTGGGCGGATGCATACCCTTATCTCGTACCTTGGGCCAGCACAAGTTTTAGAGGCCAGGGATAAGGGTGTGATTAATCCGTTTTATTCGTTATAACTTTTCCCCTGGGGCTGTACGTTACACTAACTAGCTGTGCTTTTACGGAGGTACAGCACCTAAGTTTTGTAGGTTTCACAAGACCGAGTTGCTGCTCTTACCTCCTGTGGAATATACAAAACTTTAAGAGCTGTACCTCCGTATGAATTCTGGAAAGGGGGAATTGCGGTGCCATAACTTAAGACGATCTTTGGTTTCTGTTGAATGATGGCAAGTTATAATAGGTTCCACGGCGGCAGACAAATTAACTCAAGCTTTTCTTATCGATATCTACGCTGTGACGGTACGGTAATAACGATAAGATATCGGCAGCCTCCCACCCGCACCGGATGTCAAGTCGCGAGATACCCGTCATCCCTGTATCCATTCCGCCGGAAAGGACTAGGATAATCGGGAATGAGGCTAGGACGTCCAGAATTTCCTCCTTTGGATTGAGGGGAAAAAACATGCGAAGAGATTCTCCTTTAGCCTTTACCGGCAGCTGAGGCGAGAAAAAAGAAAAATACGACATGGCCTTTCTCGGAGAGACAACTCCAACGTCCTAGCAATCGTGTAGTAATAGGATAAATAAAGCCCACCGATCCAGTGGGAAAAGTACCGTTAGCAAGGCAAGCAATGGATCCAGTTCAACTTAGCCTAGCAACCTACAAAAGGTAGCTTATGGTAGTCTATGGGGCCTTCCCCTGCTAACCGGGGTGGGTGAGCAAGCTACCCTGTTTCCCCATTGGCGACACTTCAGCCGCATGACAACATCTCAAACACCGGTATCACATCAACAGATACTGTAAGTGACATCGTTGCGGGCCCTCCAGTGCTTGGGCCCGTGCCGTGTGGTATCAATCAGATTATAAAAGGTTCTAGTTCTAGATGTTCTTTCCCGACAAGGCATAGGGCAGAATAAGAGAAACCAATCCCGGGCCACAACTAACTTACTGTATCCGTAAACTTGCATCTAAAAAGGGCAAAAGAACTCCTCGTCTGCACTTCAGAACGGCCAATACCGGTAAGGCATCCCATAAAATCATACCGAATTCCCACATCCGTACCCTAGAAGTACCGGTACTTTGCGACACACTAATCTTGTTCACGAGTGCTGGTACTGCGCGTGTGTGGGTGGATTCGTAAGGACTTCCTTAGGCTTCCCTGATGATGGATCGATGCAAAAGGAAAGAAGGAAGAAAAAAGAAGGGATCTCGAATGGGCTTCCTTATTCGTTACGAGGGTTTTTGCTTTTCTGGCTCATGGGGTGGCAGGGTGTGTGTGGGGGGGGGTCCGTAGGTCAGGCACCAGCACAGTGCGCACCCTTCGTGCAAAAATCAAGTTTGTGACAGCGTGCGCTACCGTGGGACTTTGGGGAGTTGATGCTGGAGTGGGGGGATGGAGGGGGGCTCCCTTAATGTTCTGTGGTATGATATGCTTCCATTCCTGGGCTGTCTAAGATTAGGAATAGGAAAGCATAAAGTAATGAGGGTTTTTAGGTATGGTACTCGCGATGGCTCGACGTTTGTGAACATAGTCGTTATCGCATACCACCTAGAACCTAGAGGCAAGACACAAAATTTAGGGTTATGCAATAGCAGTCATGTTTACACATGCCAACCCACTGCGGCGAGGTACCTGCGCCTTATAAACACTCCTCCCTCACCTCTCCCCCCTTCTACTCTCCCAACCTCATCAAAGGAAAACACAAACGTCTATACACCATCCGAAGCCACCGGATCCCAAGCAAAAATGTACTCCGCAACAGAACTCTATCCGAATGCTCACGTTACCGAGGCTGTGAACGAGTACAGCATTGCGCATTCCACGCCCTTGCCAGACGTCGTGGACCAGCACAGGGCAAAGTCCATTGATTTCGCGAATAAAGTTGGGATGGATCCCGGAATGATGGTTAACACTCTTCAGGTATGCTCGTTCCTTAGGGGTAGTAGGCAGCACGCTAATACGGAGTGAGGAAAGGCACAATTCATGTTGTTTTTGGCAAAGATGATGGGAGCTAAGAAGGTGCTCGAGGTTGGGACTTTTACTGGGTATTCGGCATTGGCCTGGGCAGAAGCTATTAAAGGACAGGAGGGCGCCAAAGTAAATTCTTCCTTCCCCCCCTTCCTTCCCCCATTTCTTTTACGAGCGATTGAAACTGATGGATGGAAGCTCGTTTGCTGTGATATCCCTGGCCCCCACACCGAATTTGCCAAAGCCGCTCTTCTCGAAGCCGGGTTCCTCAACAAACTTGTTACCTTCCTTGAAGGCGACGGCGTCGAGACCTTGAAATCTCTCCAGGTGGACCAATTCGACATAATTTTCCTTGACGCCAACAAAGACGGCTACGTCCCCGCGCTCGAAACTATCCTCTCCCGCAACCTTCTATCCGCCCGCGGCATCGTGGTAGCTGATAATGCACTCAAGCAGGGGCTCGTCGCTGATGACACTGACAAGAACCCGCATTCGGTGGGTCTGAGCCCGAGGAGCGCCATGAATCACAAGAATATTGATAAATTCAACAAGTTTGTGAGGGATCATGAGCAGCTGGAGCAAGTTATGTTGCCCGCTTTTGATGGATTGAATATTATTCGTTTGAAGTAGTAGTACGGGTTGCTGGCTTATTCTTCCGCCGCTTTTGTGGGTAATGGTAGAAAGGAGGCCCAATGGCTAATTGAGCGATAAAAGCTATATTGGTCTATTATAAGTCTCGTTCTCTTCATTTGTGACATGTGAGTGTGGAATGTGGGTGGGAGTGGGCGCCCAGAGTAGAGTGGCAATAACAATTGTGAAATTTGATTGAACTCGTGAACTGAAGGTTCCACTTAATTTGTGTGCACGAAAAATGTTCCCGAGTCCCGGTATTCGGCTAGGGATTACGACATGTTGCTTCACAGCTACACCACCTAGCGCAGTTCAACCACAGCGCTCTCCCGCAGCGAACGAATTCCCAAACCCTTGCCCTGTGCAACTCAGACTTCCACAACCTCCTAAGAAAAAGCAATACCGACGGGAGATCTATTCCCGCTGAAATTGAAAACTCCAGGAACAGCGGAGAGGGGGACTTTGATAGCGGAACCCATTACCTCATAAAAAGTTTTAGTACCATACAACCCTGGATTATTTGATAACTTCCCTTCTTCCATTGAGGCCTGGGCTTGCTACCCTTTTTGGAGTATACAAACTACTATTCTCACCAATGGTACAACAACATCACCCGGAAATAGATCCTAGTAGCGAATATCTTGGTCAAGTCGGTGAACAGTCAATACTTCGGGAGAAAAGCCTAATATGCATTGACTAGCAAGAATGTGGAGCCCAAAGGACACTAAAATTGGATTTTGTTTTTTTTGTTAGGCCTTGTTGGACACCCCAACTATCTTGTATATAAAAAATCACGTTTTTCCTAAAGGCTTGGAATTTGCTAAATCTCAAATCTCTTTAACCAGTGGGTACAGAGGAATATCAATATCCAGATGGTAGCTGCCATTCTTGCTATTGTAATGAGGAGGAAAATCCGGTGAGAGGCGTGCGGGTTGGGCTATGATATAATCCAAAAGGCTCAGTTTTGAAGTATTTCATTTGAGGCAAAAGTGGCATAAAAGTGAGAAAATTGCCACTCCTCCCGCTTACCAAACAGGGCCTTAAATTTTTTCTTTCTGTCTGGTGAAGTTCCGCGGGGGGATCGGTAGGATAATGGTCACTCGGAGACACACAGCCATTCTTGGTGTTTCTTATTTTCTCACATAATATTATACAGAAAGATGGCTAATGGAGCCATTCAACCAAAATTTCGAGTGATATCTATGATTTCGGGTAGATGCCCGCTAGTCCGCATCTAGGTATCAAAAATAGGCACAGGCACGCGTCCCTGAACCCTACAACCGACAAAAACCCGGAAAGCTTAAAATGAAAAAGCGGGAGGGAAAATAATCGTCCCATCTTCCACTTGCCCATCGACCAAAAGCCACAATAACCTCCCCCCCCCCCAATGGCGGTAACACCCACCGCTCCAGAACCACCGAACCCATACTTCAAAATTGCCGCCCTGGAAAATAAAGGCCTAGGGGCAATTGCCACGAGCACCATCCCAGCAAACACTCTATTATTCTCTGAACCGCCGCTGCTGATGATAGCCCACTCCGAAAAGGGCAGATCCGAGCGAGTGGACGCAGAATTCGCAGCACTATCCGGGACATCAAAGACTCTGTTCCTCTCCCTCGCCGGCGGTGTGGAAGCGGGTGTGGAGGGTGTGTGGAAATGTAATAATTTCATGCTGACTTCCGACGGGCTTGAGAATGCGGTTTTTGCCCTTGCCAGCAGGATTAATCACTCTTGCGATGGGGGTGAGAATGCGTATTGGAGGTGGGAGGGGGGTGAAGGGAGGATTGAATTTTGGAGTGGGAGGAGGGTGGAGGTTTGGGTTTCTTTCTTTTGTGGGGTCCCGGTGGGGGGGATTGCTAATGTTGGGCTGTGATGGTCGGGGGTGTGTATAGGAAGGGGAGGAAATTACTCATTGTTATAGACCGGATTGGAGGATGGGGACTAGGAATCGGAGGTCGGCGTTGATGGGGGAGTATGGGTTTTTGTGTGGGTGTGTGGTGTGCGAAGGGCAGGATGATTGATTGGTTTCTTGTGGGGATAGGTTCGGTGATGTGGGATTGGGTGCTTGGAGTCTGGTGCGGGTGCTTGGGTGGTATGATATAACCTTTTGATGTTTTATTGAGAGGTTGCTCCTTCTGTTCCGGCTACTGTTATCAATGAGACTCCCGTAATTGGGGTACTAGCAGTTATCGGACCGAAAATAAAGGGTAGAAGGAGGTTTACTACTATCTCTTGGCACTTCGCCTTACACACATATACTTCTTCACGATGCTCCCTATAAACTATCGCCGTCCAACGGGAGAATATATTGGCAGCCTTCCGGTGATGGAGCATATTTCAGTTATGTGTCTAACCGTGTATTCAATCTGGAGAGCCCTCCGAGGGGCATGTGTGGGTGTACTACCGGTGTAAGTATTTGCAGGTATGGTTGTTATAGAATACCTAATTTATTCGTATTACCATCGAAAGCGAGCTCGCAATACGCCAAATAGGAAAGAGGGGGATCTTCACTTTGTTTTTTTTTGTTTTTTCCAGAGGTTTTGTCTTGGGGGGGGGGGTGAGAAGCAAGATGCATGCTACGGCTACGAGAGGGAACTCTCAGCTCAGCCTCAAAAACCGAGCGATACTATATGCACATTCGCTGGTAACACCAATCACATAAGTATTCTTCATTAGCATAATTGTTTCTTGGAGTGTAACCATCCCAGCTCCTTCACAAGGTACCATTCGTAAAATCCTAGTATCTTGAGGGTGACCTAGTCGTAGTGGGTGGGCCTTGGGTAAAAGTGTAGGCGAAAAACTCTCTTTCAACACCTAAACTTCGGGTTAGAGTTACAACACAAGTTACGGGCATATAGTGCCCGAACACTAGCCAGCAGTCCCACCGCAACATTTGGAGGGAATTGGCCCAAGGGCATTACCAACCCTAGACCATAGGAGCTGGCCGATAATACTCTTTCTTCTCGATCTTTTAACTGCTTCTTCAGAAAATATGCGGTTCAGGTGCCTGATACCTTATATTTGGTAAAAAAAGACATTAGTATTCAATCATAGTACTCTCATGATATAGATAGAACAAGGGACGGGGGGGTTCCGGTGTATATCTATGCTCTATCTCCGAAACAATCTCTTTCTTTGTCAGAGGACAAATGCTCCCCGAATTCCATGGCTAGTAAAGTTACCCCCTATTTAACTATTCTTTGGCACAGGAAAGTACAGGGATAAAAAATTTGTATGGCTATGCTTATCTGACAGCCCATATAAAACCGGACTCGACTGTTCGGGCTCTATATGCCTGTAACTCGTATTATTGTTTTCCAATACTCATATATATTGGTTGCCTTGGTCAAAAACCGGAAAGGATATTTAGTTCGGGGGAGTTTCGAAATGGCCCAACGGTGCAGTCTAGGTACGGATTGGGCTTAGTCACGGCTATTATCAACTTTGGAGGTTTGGAGATTGAGTGCTGGGGTGGACGAATTTTGTGAGTGGTTTCTGGTGGGGGGTTTGAATGGGTTCTGGAGTGATTAACGAGTTGTTTGTACTATGGTTCTGGCCGTCTATAACGTTCACCAAGTCTAATGAGACGGGGACGCAGGCTTGGCGTGAAATTTCAGAGCATATATCTGAGAAATCACAATTGTAGGGTTTATGTTTTGATTTTTGTTATTTAATAATATGATATGAATATATTATGTAATATTTTACAATAATATTATGATAACTTAATATCTTCTGTATGACGAATGACCAAAAAAAACCCTAAATCCTTCAACTAGGGATATTTTGACCTGCTATTTTCCGCCAAGCCTGCGTCCTCGTTTCATTAGACTTGGTGAACGTTATAGACGGCCAGAACCATATATCTAGACTCGTTCTAAGTTGATGGGCGAGAAAACATGACGAGTTTAGGGGTAAATGGCCGGGTTCGCTGGGAGCTTTGCATGGGGGACTTTTTGCCTTATCCACTATTGCTACTCTCGATAGATCGGGACTTGTCAATCTCTTGGCGGGGGAGCCTTCGAGTGGGTGTGGGGCTAGAGATCCAGGTCTAGTGAGGCTGCGGAAAAGGCAGAGTATGATGTCTTACCGCCTAAATAAGTGAAAACTTTTCAGCCTCTTGTAGGGTATCGAGATTCTCGAGTTGCGGGAGATGGGGCTTAAAAACGGGTACATGCTTGCACTTCGGACAGGACTTACCCCAAAGGAGAAACCTCAATACCAGGAGCAAACAAGAAAAGTATCGCAGAAATTTAAAAGTATAGTTCACCATACTGTTGGATTCGGGAAAATCCAGCCTAAGTGGCCAAGGGGGCCGCCACTCTCGCAACTCGAGAATCTTGCGACCCTACAAGAGGCTCTATGTATCCCTTGAAAACACCCCTTTTGCCTAGCCTTACGCCCACCTGAGAGTCTAGGATAGGACACACGGATGTATGATGCGATTGGATACTGGAGCGGTACCCAGATTAAGGCGCAGGATGATGTCCTTAGTCTAGAGATACCCGATCCAGACTTTAGTTTGCTTTGTTTTTATGGACCTCGTGGTAGTGACAGAGAGCTCGCTAGGAGATTCATAAACCTCACCCTGCAATACACGGAACTCGTGCTGTATAACAGACTTGTTTCATGAGATCCTAAAAAGCAATCCTCCCGGTTATTAGAATTCGGAAGATGATCCGGAAGATGTCATGGAGGCTTCGGTATTCAAACTTTCGTGGAATCTGTCAAATATAGTAGCCTAAGAGGATACCCTCGGTGGGCTTGGTAACCGAGGCTCCGAACCCGTTAAGTAAACAACTTTTTACTGCCCAAAGAGCTGACAACCAAATTGGGGCGTCACAATCTCTCACTCGTATATTTTAGGATTGTGTTGGTAAGTTTGTAGAGAGTAAACTACCATACAGCGTGGCACGGTGAGGTGACATGCTGTAAACATTAGAGTGGGGGACATAGGTAGCCCACTGGTGGGCGTTGGAACGAGAGGATTTGCTCGGAGCCTGGCCACTGGGTGGAGGAATACGACTTTATTTACATTCCTGTAACACTAAAGTCACGGCAAAGATAGCGGAAAAGGTAAGATGATACGAATGAGCTTTAATGCTTCTATGGATCACCATACCTATCTTTGCATTTTCCTGCATGTTCATATCCCTCGGCACGCTCGGTTAGTAAGGGTTCCTCAGACGAGTCCGCCAATCGGTGTTCTCACCCCCGATAGCGAAAACACTACCTCTTGGAGGTGCGGGCTGTTGCATACGGATACCGGAATGGTATCAACACAGCAATTAACTTTCGTTCTCCCTACCCCGGCAATCATTTTCAATTTCCAAGCGCTGACTTGCATCATGGCCCCAGCAAGGTCACAGTAGCATACACCATCCCGGCGGAGCTATCGACCGATATATTATCAACCCACTAAGAGAGAAAAATAATATTTCCTCTAGTACACTAACTACAAGTACTACCTCGCTTTACCAAGGAAAAAAAGCTATATATACAAGGCAATAAATAGGGGCAACAGCTGCCTTCCCAAGGTAAAAAAAAGAATTTTCTTTATTTTTAATTTTTATATATTTTATATATTTTACTTTTTTTTTTAATTTTTACCTTTTTCATATTTCTTTCTTCGCCAACCCCCGTCCCATTTGCTTCTGCTACCCGCCGATCGCCAACCTTTAAGGTCTAGAGTCGGATTCTACCTCCTCGTAGCAGGATTGTTAAACCCCACAGCCCTATTGATGAGGGCCAAGTTCTTCAATCTCCCAGTCCCCATAGGGCAGGATTATCGTAATTCTCCTGCCCTACATGACGGATCGTTCAATAATAACTGATTTCCAGCATGGATTGAACTCCTGAGCTCCCGCTAATTGCGACAGGAGTGTTAACCACTGCGCCAGCTAGGTATTTCATGAAAGGTAAACCTGGGAACTAATATTTATCCTACTGGAAGCTCGATCTCGGGATTTTAATGGGTGGGTAGTGTGTCTCTTCTCGACTCGGAGTTGCTGGTAGATTTCAACGGAGGTGTTTCTTACTTCTTCGGTGCCTAATGAGAGATTCTCCCTGGTTTAAAATGGAATCGGTGCTTTGTGCGCTTGTTACTCTCGTACGATACCACTCGAGGCCTCGAGCCTCCCTACTTGCTCCCATATGTATTATCTCACTATAGCCCTTTTCCCGTTCTAGCGTTTTGTGAAGGTTTTGTTTTTTTCCGATCGTGTACTGAGATCGAATTTTGATAACCACGGACAGTACATATAATATTATAGAGATTGGCGAAGTGGGGGGGGTGTAGGGGGGGCAATGCATGTCGGTAGAATCTTCTCTACAAACCACTAATGAACCAGAAAAATTTATTCCGTTCTTAAACCATCTGCAATGCTCACAAACCCTCTACGATCAGCTACGACCTTCTGGCAATCAGTTTTCCAAACAGTTAGTCAAGCTAGTATGATATGATCTCAATTGAGGCGTAAGACCCTGAGGGGGGGTTTAAACATGGCATGCAGCAGGGTAAAAAGAAAACAAGGTTTGAATCCTAAAATGCAAACAACCTTGTCCTGCCTTGTATTTCTGATAAGAATGTCATGCATCCAGCTCAGCTCTTCACAGCAGTGTCCTCATGTAGCAATTCTCCTGGCATGCCGCCAATTCCTCCTCCATTTAACTGCCCTCTGATCTCTGCGGGTTGGCGAAATGTATTCTGTTTCTTGTAAGGAAGCTTGATTTTTTGGCGCTTTCCGTCGCGCGAGCTCCTATGGCAAAAGGAACCATTATCTGCTATCAAATTTTGTAGTGCAAAGTATTATATATATTATTTTCCGGTATCGTAGGATACAACCTTATTGTTGTAATCTATGCTGGGTATTGGTCGCTAAGGAGGTGTTGTTTGAACTCTATTGAAGAGGCTAAACGAAGGATGGAACCGATGAAAAACGTGAATGTAAAACTACCAGCACATCTATCTTAACACCCTTGCCTAGCGATGGACACGAGCATGATTGAGTGTATCGCGGGAGTCGTGATCGACTATGATCTGATCTAGTGGAACACATGAATGAATGATCGCCTAATGGAGTAGATCGTAATCGAGTGACCTATTATGACTACTCTGTGAGCATGATTTGGGATAGCCGATTATCATCGACTTCACTCTGGTATTATCCGAGTCATCTTTACGTGTCAGAATATCATTGAAAAATGGACCTCGGTTTTTCTGATTTTGTAGTAATTGCGTTTCTATGTCCATATCCTATATCCTGTATTCGGTTATCTGTTAGAGGTCGCGAGATGCTTCCCGACATGCTCTCATGATAGTCGCTTTGTTGTTCGGATAGTTTTTTGAGATCGCTCTTTGGCTCTCGGGAAAGCATTCAGACTGCAGGAATGCGCTTGAGTTTTGGATCGATGCATCTGCCGGGCTAGAGCGGGAAAGTTGTAAGGACTTTGTTGTCCGGAGGAATTAAGGTATAAGATGGAAGCTATGGTGTTTACGGAATCGGAAACTCAAAAATGGCCCACTTTTAATAACTTAAATACTTAGGTATAGGACTTCGGCTACTTAGGCGCTCTCCTAAAATGGAGTAAAGTAGAGAGGGTTGTGGTTTTACCAGACTTGGGGTCGGTGGTTTGGCGCGATGCGGTACAATAAAGCACCGCTACCGAGCTAGTACATATACAAAACGACTTTGGATCTTAATGGAGGCGCAAGAGGGTGGTGTAGGGGGGGAGCATTTGTACAAGCATGGAGAAGAGAGCAGGGAGGGGAGAAGCCACAATTTGGGCTTTTTAAGGGCAGAAATAAATTAACTGCGTACTTAGAGAGGAAAATAGTTTTTCTCAATCTAATTTGGCTCCTCCCAAGAACGATGCTTCTCTCCAAAATCATATCATAAGCGATGCATGCTAAATTGTAGTATCCATATTGAAGACCATGCATGGGGTTTGGCTCCATTAGGGGGTTTTTTTTTGTCAAGGTTATGACGTAGGAGTCGTGGAATGGTGTTTTTGTTTCGGGGTTAAGGGGCTTATAATACTACGTTGGGGTTTCCCGGATGGGTGAGAGTGGGGATTATGAGCCGCCTTCAGGATTCGGCCTTAAGCTCGTGGCCGGAGGGCGGTGGGATGTGGGCACGATCTTCACTAAACTATGTCCTGGTGGAAACAAATCACCCTCGCTCCATACCCTAGTTAATATTTAACTTTCAATCGCTTTTCACGAGTCACCGGAAATACTTGCATTAACTTTTGATATCTTTTCTCTATCTATATCTAAATAACACTCACATCTACAAACAAGATGGCGCGGGGAGGGGAACAAAAGGGGATCGTGGAAAAATTAAAGAAATAATTGAGCTGCTAAGAGGGTATACGGTAAGAAGGAAGGGGAAGGAGAGGAGGCACGACGGAAATTTTGATACATACTGGGCTATTCTAATACAACGGAAACATCCCCCACGAATGCCCGAACTCTAGACTATGGACAGTTTAAAAAAATCCTGACCCGGTTATGTAAGGAAATCTGTGCAGAGGTTTGGATGGGCATTTCCATTGGCCAAAAGCGGAATATTTGCCGAGGTTCTGTGTCAGGCTTACGTCGGGGGGGGAAGGCGAAAGGGGGATTAGCGCAGGGCGGGGGTCGGATCCCCTGGGAGGAGGCTAAGAGGGGGTAAGAGGAAGGAGGTTAGGGCGGCAAGGGGCGGGCAGTGGAGTTGTTGCTGCCCATGCAGAGATGGCAAATAGGCTATTAGCACCCGGGGGCGGCAAGGAAGCGATGGCACCTCGGCCTTATGGCAGGCTGGGGGCGGTAGATTCTCGAGGCTGGAGTAGTGCTATCGCTGCCTGGTACCCTTGCCTAATAGCCCGATCGAGTGGTGTTTTGCCGTCCTTATCAAATTTGTTGGGGTTGATGTCGTCTCGTCTGAGTAGTAGTTTCACCATTCCCAGTTGCCTACGGCTAACAGCGATGTGCAGGGGTGTTCCGCCGCCGCCACATATGTCGGGGATGACATCGGCTCGTTCGAGTAGGATTTTCACCACTCCTTCGTGCCGATTGTTAACAGCAACGCGCAGGGGTGTTTGGCCGTCGCGATGCTTGTTGGGGTTGATGTCATCTCGCTCGAGTAGCATTCTCACGACTCCCTCGTGTCCGTAGCAAGCAGCACACCAGAGTGGTGTCAGGCCGCCGTGAGTTTCTTGGTTGGGGTCGACGTCCCCCCGTCCGAGTAGTATTTTCACCGCTCCCTCATGCCCCTCGCAAGCAGCCCTGAACAGCGGTGTTCCACCATAGTAATTTGGTTTGTCGGGGTTCACGTCGCCCCATTCGAGTAGCATTTTCACCACTCCGGCGTGCCCATTCGAAGCAGCCCACCACAATGGTGTTTGGCTGCGGTTATCTGGTTTGTCGGAGCTAACCCCGTCCCGTCCGAGCAGTGCCTTCACCGCTCCCTCATGCCCTCTAGCAGCAGCATGGTGAAGTGGTGTTTGGCCGCCCTCTCCTGGCTTGTCCGGGCTGATGCCGTCCCGCCTAAGTAGTGTTTCCACTACTCTCGAGTGCCCATTAAATGCAGCCCAATGAAGTGGTGCATTACCCGTGAAGTCCGCTTGGTTGATATCACAACTTTCCATCTCTGCCAAACTAGCCACGATCTCCACAATCCCGAAGAAGGATGCACAATGCAGACCACTAAATAGGAAAGGTTTATCGAAATCCATAGTATCCCGACGCATCCCGGATACTTTCAAGAGGATTTTAATGGATATATGCCGATTATAGTCGTCGAACAACTTCAGCGCGAGCTGTTTGGCGGGATCCGAAGGATTCCTTTTTGCATGAACTCCCCAATACAGAGAAGAATATTCGAGGAATGGTGTGTCTTGAAGATTGGGGGAGGGTGTAATCGAAAAGGCCTTGACCTGTTGGGAATTCAGAAAACTTAAGCAGGTTTCTGCCATTGTCGAGTGAGCTGCACCGAAAAGGTCGGGATGAGCCCGGAGGTATTCTAGAAGCGTGAAGTGGATTAACCGGACGGTGGAACTCTTCTTTTCTACAACAACGAGTCCTTGGCAACAGGCTAGTAATGTACTTATTGAAGGAACATTGTCGGTATTAAGATTCGGCGACCCGATTTCCACTGCTAGGGCGTGGCACAGTTCATCGGCTTTCAAGGGCCGCTCCGCGTGGGATATCCACATCAAAGCGGCCATGCCAAGCCTTGCTTTCTCCCCCCCTTGAGCTTTTATTCTACCCAGCGTTGCGCTATAAGCATCCCCCAGCCCCAAGCCATCGGTCATTGTGCTGAGCTTTTGCCGGCGGCGGTGGATTGTGGTTTCCTGCAGGATGGCATCGATATTCAGCGTGACTAACAAGAATCTAGATTTGTATCAGTGGATGCTTGCGGTAGTTTTCCCTAGTGTCACTGTTTCTATGATACATACATTTCTGAAACGTCTTCGGGGATTTTCTTCAGGATCTCTGCCTCCAGGCTATCGTTCATCGCATCTGGGCTTGTGTCATCTTCCAACCTAGAGTGGAGATATTTAATAATATCTTCTCTCTTGGTACTGATGGATAAACTCTTCACTCTTCCAGAAAGACGCCTTCCGATCTCGGGTTGGATGTGCGGTCTCCCAGTCACGAATATTCTAGTGCCCGGAGAATTTTGGAGAATTTTGTTCAGCGAATCGAAAAGCTTGACTCGGTGTTCTGGCACACATTCGTCTATGGCGTCAATACATATGAATGTGCGCTCTTTGGAAGAAGCAGTCTGTAACATCTTCACAATATCGGAAAGCCGAGGTTCCCGTCCCCCGATAGCTTTTCTTTGTTCTTGGTATGCTTGCGATATCTCTACCGGGATCTCCTCGAGTCCGCCAGCTACTTGTTTCAGTAGGGCGCCCATCGTGCTCGTAGAGGACTGGCCCTTTTGGTCGGCAAAATTAAAATACAAACATGCGACGGTAGCATTTTGTTCTCTAGCCTGATCACACAAGCTGTCTATTACTAGGGAGCTAACATCGCGGCTGGTTAGCGCTTGCGTGTTTCTTCTACTCTGCGAGGTTTGCCCTTATTACCAAATATAGGTCTTCCCGACCCCCGGATCTCCATAACAAAACAAAACCGCGTCATCAGATTCACCTCCTCCACCACCAGCATGCCAACTTCTAAATTCCTTAGTTTGCAGTAGCCATTCTCCTATATTTTCGACCCTGCGGTCTTGGATGTCTCGGTGGCGTGACTTGGGGTCTAGTGGTGATAGCCAGGCTAGGATATTAGATCGGTCATCGGCAGCTGTAAAGTTATTCGACACGCTAACATTGTAGCTCGTGTTCAAAGAGTTGATATTATGACTGAAGGATTGCGACATTTTCTTCTTTTCGCAGGTTCGGATATTGGAGATGGTGGACGATGGAGAGAGTCCGCTAACTTACCAGAATTCTTAAAGGCTAGAGAAAGCGGGGTCGTTCGTGTAACCATAACGATGCCTAAGGACCATTCCTCCAGTATCTTATCAATCTCCCCAGAGCGCCCTACCTGTGCCTACCGTATCAGGAGTAGGAAATACCACACCCATTTAAATTCTATCCTGCTGCACCGGCACGGTAATGCACACAACAAATCTTGCGCTGCGATCCACGAATACCTAAAAGCGCCTGCAGTTGGATCGACCAGCTCAATAGATACAAGACAAGCGCAGCACGAGCACATCAAATACTATCGATGGGTCATTTCAAAGACATAAATTACATATCACCTAACTTAAAGCATTACTGTACAGCTATTCCTGAGGTCGGCGAAGGTGGGAGCGCGCTCTTGTACCGGGTTTAACATCAGTCGTAACCGCTAATTACAGTGAATACAGTACTCGAGTGTTCGAGTACTGTACAGTGCAATACCCGTGTAGCACAGAGTGGCGTGGGGTTGCTGTAACTTACTACATTTCTCCTAATACTTGTAATATAGCCCATCTTTCTACGAATACAAGAAATGATCAGTGCGTAAATTCGGCCAAGTCATTTTAGCTAACCTAAGTGGGACAAGGAGTCGTGGACTGCCATGGAAATTAGTGAAATTCGCGAAGCCCTTCAGTAGAGCTTTTAACACCGGACAAGTGGGATTGGGCTTGGGATCGAATGTGATTGGATCTTAGGAGTTACACAGGATACAAGTTTGCGGGCAGCGCTCCCGACACAAGTCATTGAGGCGTCTTCATGAAGAAATCGCTCTACAAAATACGGTCATGAGCCTCATTCCCACGAGAACGAAGCTAAAATATCCTAGGACGAACTCAGCAAATTTAATGAGTTTTTATGGATATGCAGGATAACCTTCTACCGGTATCAGAGCCTGGCTTAACACTGCAGGATCTAAGATTTAACTTATCAGTGAAAACTTTTAACCGAGGGGGTGAGTTAAATCTCCTTTGAACAGCCCCTGGAGAAATCACTATACAGACGACGCTCTTAGCGAGCTGTGCCCTAAAATATAAAGACCAATGTAGTCGGTATAGAGTTTATGGGGACGAAGGAATAACTCTGATTTAGTCTGTGCATACAAACTGAAGCAGAGTTAAGTTTCTTACAACTGTGATTCACTGTCGGGCGTCAGTTGTTTCCAATACAATAATATACGATATTAAAATAAGTATCCAAATACAAGGGAAATGCGCAAGGCTACCGGAGTGCCCCATTCTCCATCTTGGGTGTGAGCAGGGCAGCCACCGCAGAATCGGCTCTCGGTTGGGTCCGGGAGGGGAAAAGGGCCAAATAAAACACCCGTGGGGGGCGGGCGCAACGTCGCGGTGTGTCTTTTGGGCAAGCCTCGAGGCATAATTGAGTCACAAGAAATCACTCGCTGCTGGTTGGTGATCTGGTTGTAGGTTTGCATGGCGCACTGTACGGTATGGTGAGGTACAGTGCCGTAACGTACTGTTAGTTTTGCCAGAACTGGACATGTGAAAAGGGAACTATATTTGACTTTAATGGAGATAGGAAAGAGGGGGAGGTAAAAGGGATATTGAAGGAAGGGAAAAGCGCGCCGGGGAAAGATCGCCACCGAACCACAATAAGCCATCAACTTCTATCACGGTTTTCTTCGCATCCATCTCTTTCGCCCGGGTCCCATGAAACGGTGATAACGCAAGCAGAATCCACTTTCCTTCTTTCCCTTTGAATACCCTGCTTGATAAGATTGTTTCATTTGCCCAGTCGGAATGGCTCTTTGGGGTTGCAATTCCCAGCCAAGAAGGCCGGGGACCCCGACGACCATCTAAAAGTACAGTATATATAAAAACGCACTATTTGCCACGCTTGTACTGCACATGTAAAAAAGAAACTCTGGATTTCAATGGAGGCGTGAGAGGGGGGTATAGAATCGAGTAGTTATGCGAGCAAGGAGTAGAGTGAGGAGGTGGGAAGGTGTAATTTAGGTTTGCTGAAGCCAAAATTAATTAACCCGCGGCTTACAAGTGCAATGGTTTTTTAAATATAATTTGTCCTTCTCTATGCACTATCATGCTCTCCAAAATCGTAGGCAATGCGGGATATGTATATTTATGGCCATGCGTGGAACTCGCGCCTATTGCGAGTCTTATTTTTTTGTTTTTTGAGATCATGATGTGGGAGTCGCCGAAATGGGGTCATTGCCTCGGGGCTGAGAGGCTTCTTACGGGGTGAATTTTCCCTAAGCGAGTGAGAGGTGAGCAAGAGTGAGAAGTATGGGCCGTCTCCTGGATCCAGGCTCAAGCTGACTGTCGCGGGGCGGTGGAATGTAGGCATGGTCTCCATTAAAGTGTCTTGGGTGGAAATAAATCACCGGTATACATGAGTTGCATCGCTTTCCACTAGTCATTAGAAATACTTGCACTTTATATCTTTTTACCTAGATCTAAATAGTTGTCTCACCTATACAAGCCCCCCTCATGTGCTGAGCAAACACCGGGGGATCGTGGGGCCAAGTTTCCGTTGCCGGGGACACTAAATCGTGTTCGCTCCGCACATGCGGGGGACTTGTAATTCGGAAAGGGGGGGGGGGGTAGGGGAGAAAAGGGAGTTACGGATAGATTAGAGAAACAATTAATCAGCAAAGGGGATGAACGGCTAGAAAGAAAGGAAAAGAGTGCAAATATGATGATCTTTGGGGCCTACTGGCTTGTTCTTAATACAGTTGAAATATCCCTCACTAACGTCCAAACTCTGGGCTATCAACAGAAATTGACAAATCCTGAGTTGACTATATGAGAAAATGCAGAGAGGTTAGGACGGGTATTCCCGTTGAGTGGAGGAGAAATATTCAGATGAGGTTCTGTCATAGGCTTGTTCCGGGGAGGAGGGGGAAACGGGAATTGGCGTAGGGTGGGGGCTGGAGGTGCGGGAGGGCTAGGTGGGGGCAAGAGGGGGAGGAAACGGCGGCGATGGGCGTGCTGTGGAGCCGTCGCGGCCCATGTGGAGATGACACACAGGCTATCTGCGTTGGAAGGGAGTGAGGGGGCGACGGCTCCTCGCCCTTATGACGGACTGGGGGTGGCGGGTTCTCGTGGCTGGAGTAGCGCTATCACCCCCTGGTGCCCTCCCTCTGTAGCCCGATCCAGTGGTGTTTTGCCATCCTTATCGAGATTGTTGGGGTTGACGTCGTCCCGTTTAAGCAGTAGTTTCACCACTCCCACAAGCCCATTGGTAGCAGAAATGTGTAGGGGTGTTATGCCGTCGTTGCGTGATATGTCGGGGGTGACATCCGCTCGTTCGAGTAGGATTTTCACCACTCCCTCGTGCCCACCCCAAGCAGCAACGTAGAGCGGTGTTTCACCGTCGTTATGTTTGTTGGGGTTGATGTCATCTCGTCCGAGTAGGATTTTCACCACTCCCTCGTGCCCATGGAGAGCAGCATTGTAGAGGGGGGCCCCCAAACTGCTATCTTTGTCGGGGTTGATGCTATTTCGTGCGAGTAGTATTTTCACCACCCCTGCGTGCCCGAAGCAAGCAGCAAGCAGGAATGGTGTTAGGCCCTGGCGATTTGCTTTGTTGGGGTCGACGTCGTCTCGCCCGAGGAGCGTTTTTACCGCTCCCTCGTGCCCATTTCTAGCAGCCATGAAGAGCGGTGTTTCGCCGTAGTTATTTGGTTCGTCGGGGCTCACGCCGTCCCGTCCGAGCAGTATTTTTACCGCTCCCTCATGCCCCCTAGCAGCAGCCCAATGGAGTGATGTATAGCCCCTGAACCCCATTTGGTTAATATCATAACTTTTTGTCTCTACCAAACTAGCTACAACCTCCACAATCCCGAAGAAGGATGCACAATGTAGACCACTGAAGTGGGAAGGTTCATCAAAATCATTCGGATGCCAATACATCTGCTGTGCTATCAAGAGGATTTTAATGGATATATGACGATTATAGTCGTCGAATAGCATTAGCGCAAGCTGTTTAGCACAATCTGAAAGGTGCCCTTTTGCGTGAACTCCCCAATATAGAGAAGAGTATTCGAGGAATGGTGTGTCTTTGAGATCGGGGGAGGGAGTAGTCGAAAATGCTTTGACCTGCCGGGAATTTAGATAACCTAAGCAGATTTCGGCAATTGTTGAGTGAGCTGTACCGAAGAGGTGGGGATGAGCCCGGAGGTATTCGAGAAGGGTGAAGTGAATTAACCGGACGGTGGAACTCTTCTTTTCTACAACAACGAGCCCTTGGCAACAGGCTAGTAATGTACCTATTGAAGGAACGTTGTCGGCATTGAGATTTGGCGACCCTATTTCTACTGCTAGGGCGTGGCACAGTTCATCAGATTTCAAGGGCCGCTCCGCGTGGGATATCCACATCAAAGCGGCCATGCCAAGCCTCGCTTTCTCCCCCCCTTGAGCTTTTATTCTGCCCAGCGTTGCCCCATAAGCATCACCCAACCCTAAGCCCTCGGTCATTGTGCTGAGCTTTTGCCGCCGGCGGTGGATTGTGGTTTCCTGTAAGACGGCGTCGATATTTAGCGTGACTAGCAAGAATCTAAATGTGGATCAGTGGATGCTTAAGATAGTTTTCCCTTCGCTGTTTCTAAAATATGATAATACATACATTTCCGAAATGTCTTCAGGAATTTTCTTCAGGATCTCTGCCTCCAGGCTATCGTTCATTGCATCTGGGGTTGTGTCATCTTCCAGTCTAGAGTGGAGATATTTAATAATATCTTCTCTCTTGGTACTGATAGATAAACTCTTCACTCTTCCAGAAAGACGCCTTCCGATCTCGGGTTGGATGTGTGGTCTTCCAGTCACGAATATTCTAGTGCTTGGAGACTTTTGGAGAATTTCGTTTAGCGAACCCAGAAGCTTGACTCGATGTTCTGGCATACATTCATCAATTGCGTCAATGCATATGAATGTGTGCTCTTTGGAAGAGGCAATCTGTAACATCTTCACAATATCGGAAAGCCGAGGTTCCCGTCCCCCGATAGCTTTCCTTTGTTCTTGGTATGCTCGCGATATCTCTGGCGGGACCTCCTCAAGTCCGGCAACCACCTGTTTCAGTAGGGCGCCCATCGTGCTCGCAGAGGACTGGTCCTTTTGGGCGGCAAAGTCGAAATAAAAACATGCGACCGTAGCACCTTGTTCCCCGGCCTGATCACACAACCTGTCTATCACTAACGAGCTAGCATTGCGATCGGTCAGCGCTTGACTTTTTCCTCCCCTCCGCGAAATTCATCTTTACCTAATATATGTTTTCCCGACCCCTGGATCCCCATAGCAAAACAAAACCGCGTCATTGGGATCACCTACCCCACCACCGGTGTGCCAACTTCTAAATTCGGCGGTTTGTAACAGCCATTCCCCTATACTTTCGACCCTGCGGCCTTGGATATCCCGATGGCGTGACTTGGGGTCTAGTGGTGAGAGCCAGGCTAGGATATTAGATCGGTCATCTGCAGCTGCAAAGTTATTCGACACGCTAACATTGTAGCTCGTGTTCAAAGAATTGATATTATGACTGAAGGATTGCGACATTTTCTTCTTTTCGCGGGTTCGGATATTGGAGATGGTGGACGATGGAGAGAGTCCGCTACCAGTGCTGAAATTCTCAAGGCTAGAGAAAGTGGGGTGGTTCGTGTAACCATAGTACAGATGCCTAAGGACCGTCCCACCAGTAACTTGTCAATCTCCCTACAGCGCCCTGCATATACCTACCGCATCTAGAGTAGGAAATCTCCCCTTGTTTTAAATTATCTCCTGCTGTGCCCGTGTAGTAATGCACACCACAAATCTTGCGCTGCGATGCACGAATACCTTAAAGCGCCTGCAGTTGGATCAACCAGCTCAATAGATACAAGACAATCGCAGTACGAGTACATAAAATACTACCAATAGGTCAGTCCAAAAACCTACAGCAAGTCACATACCACCTAACTTAAATCGTTACAGTACAGCTGTTCCTAAAGTCGGCGAAGGTGGGAAAGCCCTCTTGTACCGGTTTTAACATCAATCGCAACGGCTAATTACAGTAAATACGGTACAGTACTCGAGCACTAGTACTACCTCGCTTTACTAAGAAAAAAAGCTACGTATACAAGGCAATAAATAGGTAGAAGGGCAACAGCTGCCTTCTCAAGGTAAAAGAAAGAATTATTTTTATTTATTTACTTTTATTTTCTTGTATTTTTATTTATTTATTTATTTCCTTAACTTTCATTCCTTTATTTTAATTTATTCCTTTTGTATTTTTTCATATTTCTTTCTTTGTCAACCCTCCCATTTGCTTCTGCTACCCGCCGATCGCCAACCTTTAAGGTCTAGAGTCGGATTCTACCTCCTCGTAGCAGGATTGATAAACCCCACAGCCCTATTGATGAGGGCTAAGTTCTCCAATCTCCCAGTCCCCATAGGGCAGGATTTTTTTTCTCCTGCCCTACATGACGGATCGTTCAATAATAACTGATTGTCAGCATGGATTGAACTCCTGAGCTCCCGCTAATTGCGACAGGAGTGTTAACCACTGCGCCAGCTAGGTATTTCATGAAAGGTAAACTTGGAAACTAATATTTATCCTACTGGAACCCGATTTGGTAGCGTGTCTCTTCTCGAGTTGCTGGTAGATTTCAACGGAGGTGTTTCTCACTCCTTAGGTGTTTAATGAGAGATTCTCGGTAGTTTAAAACAGAATTAGTGCTTTGTGTTACTCTGGTACGATACGGCTAGCAAAACCCCACTCGAGACCTCAAGCCCCTCTACTTGCTCCTATGTGTGTTATCTCACTATTCTTCTGCTCGTCCTAGTGTTTTGTGGAGGTTCTTTTTCTTCTCTTTTTTTTCTCTCTTTTTCTCTCTTTTTTCTTTTTCTTTTCTCTTTCTTTTCTCTCTTTCTTGCTTGAAATCCGCCCGGCTTCTAGGGATGCCTCATTTCTGCCGGGAGGGGGCGGGGGCGGGGGGGGGGTTCGCTCCCACCAAGCAAGTAAGCATTGTGGTATAGTTTAGATCGTATTTTGAGATAGAAAATTTAGGTGCGACATACAGTACATATTAGACTCGAGTACAGTACAATACCCGTGCAGCATAGAGTGGTGCGGGCTCGCCGTAGCTTGCTACATTTCTCCTAATAATATAGCCTATCTTTCTAAGTACGAAGACAAGAAATGATCAGTGCATATATTTGGTCAAGTCATTTTAGCTAGCCTAAGTGGGAATTCAAGGAGTCGTGGACCGCCATGGAAATTAGCAAAATTTGCGAAGCCCTCCACTAGAGCTTTTAACTCCGAATTAGTGGGATTGGGGCCGGTATTGAATGTAGTTGGATCTTAGAAATTACGAAGGATACAAGTTTGCAGGCAGCGCTCTCGACACAAGTTGTTGGTGAGCCCAAGTACCGCACCGCTAAAAACACACCAAAACGACAGAAATCCATAGTCCCTGAAATGTAGATTTGCACTCCCACATCTTACTCAATTAGTATAAAGGAAATATCAGTAGATCGCAAATGATCTAGGAAATCAAGAAATTACATTCTTACAAAAAATTCTATTATTCTGTGGACAGCACTCGTTAAATGGCGTACCTTATCGTTAATCTACCAGTAGAGATAAGTGCTAAGAATTTGTCATGAAAAAAGTCAGTGTAACGGCGGCTAAGAATAATCCTTTGTCCGCACTATCATTAGGCAACGTCAGAGAACCGTAACAAACCTCAATCAAACCAACATGAAGATCGAGTGCTTTTTTAGCTTCCCCTTATTGCCAAGATTTCCCTATAGAATACTATCATTCAAGTCATAAACAAGAGGACGGGGGCTGGAAAATGACCATAACTGTTCACGACTTACGGATTAAGGCGTCTTGATGAAGAAAGCGCTCTGCGAAATACAGTGCCTGGCCTCATTTCCACAAGAACGAAGCTAAAAGATCCTAGGACGAACTCAGCGAATTTGATAAGTTTCTACTCGGACTCAAATTAAGGGCATGTTTACCTATAGACGGCCGTCTAGCAACCGGAGGCAGTGCCGACAGTCAAGGAAAGTCAGTTAGATAAACGGGCTTTTAGCTATATACTAGACAGTATATTACCTAAACATGGAACTATTCTGTTTTCTTTACATACCTTCAACTGTCTGTCTCTTTCTAAAAATTAAATTTGTAATGGGTGGCTGTACTAGGTAGACGGTGGCGTCTCAACTGTTTCCTGATACACGGCGCGAAAGTGTTTGACCAATTTTCCACGGTCCTAGATTCTTGTAGCTAGACCGTCAAAAAGTTACGTTGCCTACTCTAGGTAAACGCCATCTACTTTGCTGCACTCTCCCCAACTACCAAGCCCCCCTTAACGGTCTGCATCGTTTCAGGCTTTTAGACGGACCTCTATAGGGCCCTAAAGATCCCGAAAGAGTGACCTCGATATTTAGGTTGCAACTATACATTTTGTTTGTCACTTCTCCAGGATCTTTAATTTGCGCCCGAGTACTGATCTGCCAAACAACCTTCTATTAGAGCCCAGCTTAATACCGCGGGATCCAAGATTTAACTTATCACTAAAAACGTTCAACCGAGGGGGTGACATAAATCTCTTTTGAAACCCCTTTTGAGAAACTACCGCATGAACTGCACTCGCCGCGAACTCTTCCTCAAAACATAAAAACTAATATAGTTGGCATATAGTTTGTGGAAAAAAAAATTAACCCTGATTTAGTCTGCTCATACGAGCTGAAGTAGAGTTAAGTTTTTTACAGCTGTGATTCACCGTCGGGCGTCAGCTATTTCCAATGCGGCAATGTATCCTATTATGGTATCCAAATACATGGGAAATACGCAATTCCCAATTCCCTATCTGGGGTGGAGGGAGGGCAGCCACTATAGACTCGCCCCCCGGTTGTGTCTGGGAGGGGAAAAGGCCAATAAAAAAACAAGCGGGGGCTGACACAAGATTGTAGAGTTTCTTTTGGGCAAGCTACCAGACTTAAGGGAGTCACAAAACATCACTCGCCGTTGTTGGGTGCTCGTGCAGTAGGTTTGCATGGCGCACTGCATGGTATGGTGAGGGACAGTACCGTAACGTACCTTGACAGGGAGACTACACTTGTACTCGAGGTTGGCGAGCTGAGTCAGTGGGTAACTAGAGAAGTACATGACCAAGCGTGGATATCCGCCGACCTGATTTTCCTATCAGGATGGAATATGTGAATGGCTCTCTAGGAACGTTATCCCTAGTGTCTAACAACAACTTGAATATAGTTCCTTTCTTTGTCGTTCAAGTCCCTGTTATTCCATATCTTGTCCTCTTTTGCTTTCCTTTCCCCCTAGTTAGGACTCACTCTATTTACGAACTGTGCAACCTATCAATAAGTGTAATCTAATCCTCAAAGACCTTGATATATTCCCACATTTCAAGTGTTGTGGCTATTTGAGAGGTTTCCAAAATTCTTATTTGAGTAACAGCAGATGCTATTGGTCACCCTATCGCCAGTACTAGTATTCGATGTACGGAATCGGCACTACTAGAGCTTGATCTTCCACAACGCATTCCTAATGTATTCATAGCTGATAAGGTTCGGTGACAAGATAATAGTCAGCAATGCCGTAGTCTATCGGGGAGGGAGAAGGGGGGCTCATTTTGCAAACCAAACCGAACGGGGCATGCTTTCTTGTGCCGGGATCGCCCATTATTTCACAAGCGACTTCTAGCAAATCATTTCCATTCCAAGGAAATAAATTTCCCCACTCCCACATGGCAAGCGAACTGCTCCCAGAAGTGAAATCCGTCACCTATTAAGAACTCGCTGCGGGTTTATGGGGTAGGAAATTTGTATCACAAGAATACCTTCTGGTGAGCTTGCCCGGGAAAGTGCTGTGGTATCGTATAGTAAGACCCTATCACGCCGTGCCACCCTTCCATAATCTAGTAGGTGCGAGCTGCCGACCACTGTGTCTAGGCTGCGACGCACAGAACCACTCCCAAGTTTTATTCTGTCATCAAGCTCAGATACTTGCTACGACTCACTCGTAAATAGGGCTTGTAATGTAAGGTTATCAGATATCTGCTTGGTTGAAGAGGGGTTTCAAGCTAGGCCTAATAACTTCAAACTCGCGGACGGAGGGCGGTGGGGTATAGGCATGATCTTCATTCAACTATGTCCTTAGTGAAAAAAGAATCTCTACCAACCTCTGACTTTCCATCCCTTTTTACGAATAGTCAGAAAGACTTGGGCTCTATATCCTTTTCTCTATCAACATTTAAATGACCCTCGCATCTACAAATTAGATAGGACGGGGAGAGGGAAATGTGGAAAAAAAGAAAGAAAAAACGATCCGCAAAGGGGATACACAACTAGAGGGTGGGGAAAGGAGGGCGGATATGATGAAAAATTTGAGCTACTCTGGCGTTTTAACACAAATATCCCCTCACTAAGATCCAAAATCTAGACTATAAACTAGAATTGACAAACAACCCCGACCCGGCTGTACAAGAAAATCCGCGCAAAGTTTTGGGTAGTTATCTCCATTGGCCAAAAGCGAGATATTTAAGCTGAGGTTCTGTCATAGGCCTATGAAGGAGGGAACGGGGAACGGGAATCGGGAATCGGCATGGGGAGGGGGGTGGAATTACGGGAGGAAGCTAGGTGAGGGTGGGGGGAGGGGATGGGGCGACAGGCGTGGAATGGAGCTGTTGCTGTCCGTGGGGGAATGGCACACAAGTTACCCTCCATTGAGGAGGCGATGGCTACTCGTCCTTATGGCAGTCTGGGAGCGGCGGATTCTAGAGGCCGCAGTAGCGCTATCACTCCCTGGCGCCCCTGCAGAGTGGCTTGATCGAGTGGTGTTTTGCCGTCCTTATCTAATTTGTTGGGGTTGACGTCGTCCCGTCCGAGTAGTATTTTCACCACCGCCTCTTGCCCATTCCCGGCGGCACGAAAGAGTGGTGTTCGGCCGTTGATAGTTGGTGTGTCAGGGTTGATGTCGTGTCGTGCGAGTAGAATTTTCACCACTCCCTCCCTCCCGTAAGCAGCTGCAAGGAAGAGTGGTGTTCGGCCCCCCCTATCTGATCTGTTGGGGTTGAGGTCGTCTCGTCCGAGTAGCATTTTCACCACTCCTTCGTGACCGTTCTCGGCAGAACGCAAGAGTGGTGTTTCGTCGCAGTCACCTGGATTGTCGGGGTTGACGTCGTCTCGTCTGAGGAGCATTTTCACCACTCCCTCGTGCCCGTTCAAAGCAGCCTGCAAGAGTGGTGTTCGACCGATGCTATCTGGTTTGTCGGGGTTGACGTCGTCTCGTCCGAGTAGCATTTTCACCACTCCCTCGTGCCCGCTCGAAGCAGCCCACCAGAGTGGTGTTTCGCCGTAGTTATCTGGTTTGTCGGGGTTGACGTCGTCTCGTCCGAGTAGCATTTTCACCACTCCTTCGTGGCCGTTCAAAGCAGCTGCCCAGAGAGGTGTTCGGCCATATTTATCTGGTTTGTCGGGATTAACCTCGTCCCGTCCGAGTAACATTTTCAACACTCCTTCGTGCCCATTCGAAGTAGCCTGCCAGAGTGGTGTTCGGCAGAGGTTATCTGGTTTGTCGGGATTGACGTCGCCTCGTCCGAGTAGTATTTTCACCACTCCCTCGTGCCCGTTCGAAGCAGCCCACTGGAGTGGTGTTTCGCCGTAGTTATCTAGTTTGTCGGGGTTGACCTCGCCTCGTCCGAGTAGCATTTTCACCACTCCTTCGTGCCCGTTCGAAGCAGCCCGCCAGAGTGGTGTTTGGCCGAAGTTATTTGGTTTGTCGGGGTTGACGTCGTCTCGTCCGAGTAGCATTTTCACCACTCCCTCGTGCCCATTCCAAGAAGCCCAATTGAGTGGTGCATTGCCCGTAGAGTCCGACTGGTTGATATCGCAACCTTCCATCTCTACCAAACAAGCTACAATCTCAACAATCCCGAAGAAAGATACGCAATGTAGACCACAGAACAATGAAGGTTTATTGAAATTTATATAATACCAATACTTTTCCTGTGCCTCCAAGAGGATTCTAGCAGATATATGACGATGATAACCGTCAAATAACTTGAGCGCTAGCTGTTTCGCGCAATCGGAAATGTGCCTTTTTGCGTGAACTCCCCAATACAGGGAAGAATATTTGAGAAACGGGGTTTCTTGGAGATCGGGAAAGGGAGAAATCGGGATGACCTTAACCTTCTGGGAATTCAGATAACTTAAGCACGTTTCCGCCATTGTCGAGTGAGCTGCGCCGAAAAGGTCGGGATGGGTCCGGAGGTATTCCTGAAGAGTAAAGTGTATCAACCGGACCGTGGAAGCCTCCTTTTCCACCACAACAAGTCCTTGACAACAGACCAGTAATGTACCTATTGAAGGAACATTGTCGTTATTGAGATTTGGCGACCCTATTTCCACTGCTAGGGCGTGGCACAGTTCATCGGATTTCAAGGGCCGCTCCGAGTGAGATATCCACATCAAAGCGGCCATGCCAAGCCTCGCTTTCTCCCCCCCCTGTCCCTTTATCCGACTCAGCGTTGCTCCATAAGCATCCTCCAACCCTAAGCCATCGGTCATTGTCCTGAGCTTTTGTCGCCTACGATGGATTGTGGTTTCCTGTAGGATGGCGTCGATGCTCAGTGAGACCAGCAAGAATCTAGAATTATCTGTCAGTGCATGCCGCAGGTATGATAGTTGCCCCGAGTGTTCTTGTTTCTATGATACATACATTTCCGAAACATTTTCAGGAATTTTCCTCAAAATCTCTGCCTCCAGGCTACTATCCATCGCATCAGGAGTTGTGTCCTCTTCCAGCCTACTGTGAAGATATCTAATCATATCATCTCTCCCGGTACTTATAGGTAGGCTCGTCACTCTTCCACCTAGACGCTTCGCGATCTCGGGTTGAATGTGCGGTCTTCCAGTTATGAATATTCTGGTGCTTGCGGAATTTTGGAGAATTTTATTTAGCGAATCAAGAAGCTTCACCCGATATTCCGGCACACATTCGTCGATCGCGTCGATACATATGAACGTGCGCTCTTTGGAAGAGGTTGTCTGTAGCAGCTTTACAATATCCGAGAGCCGAGGTCCCCGCCCTCCAAGGCCCTTTTTTTGTTTTTGGTACGCTTGGGATACCTCCTCCGGAATCTCCTCCAGTCCGCCAACCACTTGTTTCAGCAGAGCGCCCATAGTGCTCGTGGGGGACTGGTCCTTCTGGACGGCAAAGTCAAAATAAAAGCATGCGACGGCGGAATTTTGATCTCCAGTCTGATCACACAAGCTGTCTATCACTAGCGAGCTAACATCGCGGCTGGTCAGCGCTTCCCGTTTTCTTCTATTCGATGAGATTCGTCTTTGTTACCTAATATATGTCTTTCCGACCCCGGGATCCCCATAACAAAACAGGACTGCGCTATCAGATCCATCTCCCTTACTGCCGGCGTGCCAGCTCCTAAATTCCTTAGCTTGCAGCAGCCACTCCCCTATACTTTCGACCCGGCGCTCCCGGATGTCTTGATGCCGTGACCTGGGATCTAGTGGGGATAGCCATGCTAGGATATTAGGCCGGTCATCGGCAGCGATAAAGTTATTCGACAGAGTGATAGCCGTGTAGCTGTTCAAAGAGTTGATATTATGACTGAAAGATTGCGACATTTTCTCTTTTTCGCAGGCTTGGGTACCGTATTGTACTCGAGTAGGTTAAGGGGGATGGTGTTGGTCGGCTGCTGGGGCTCCCGGGGGCTGAATAAAAGTGGGGTCTCTGTGGAACCTTGCCAATGCCTCTGGACCGCCCTATCAATAGCCTTGTTGGCACTTGGGGTGCCTTGTGCTATGCCCATGTGCCCGGCACGGCGCTACGAACTACCAGGGTGTGCTGGCATTAGCTAATAGCACTACCTTGTACAATTGAATTGTTGTGGGCTGGTTTCAGTTATTGAGGAAGCAAATATTCACGTAGGATGGGAAATAGATGATATCATATTCAATATGAATTCGGCTTGTAGATACAATAGTTTCTTTGTTTTCTTCTTCTTAAAAAGTCATTTTATTTTCGCATTTATTGCCTGGGCCCTACATAGTGCCTTGCCGGACACATCGGTTTGAAGGGTTGTGCCATGGCACGAACTCTGGCGACTTAGTGCCAACAACGCTACCTATCAATCTCCCCTGGATTTGTATCCTGCCTATACTTACCGCATCAGGATAGGTGAGAGCTACCGTATCATACCCGAGTACTGTTGCCGATAAAATTTGGCTCCACTTAGTTCGCGCTTCTTAGCTAGTTTGCAGATAACTACTTGCGCATTCCACAAGTATCCGGATGCCTTGGCGCCAAGCCGGCTCGGTTTGTGCCTGGGGCTTGAATCTTGGCGCCAAGGTATCCGAATACTTGTGGAATGCGCAAGTAGAGAGCTTAGATTGCGGTTCAGGATAACTTTGCTTGGGAAGGGAAGTACGCTGGGCTTATCATACTCTAGTAGTGTGGGTTGAATGGTGGGCGAGGAGGTTTCACGTTTACTATCATACAGGGGTGACTGTTCCTTAGTCTTGGCAAACAAGGGGAGCGACTCTATCTGAGGCAGCGACCTCTCTGGGGTCGTTTTTTATTTCCACCAAGGTACCGCAGCACAACGGAAGAAAGGTTAGGACCGTCAACGGACGAAGAAAATTTAGGAAAAGCGAGCAAGAAGAGGAGGATCACCTGGGGATACATAGTCGGACAACCGGAAAATATTGGAGCTTTCTTTTCGCTTTGGTTTTTTCCTTCCCCTGGGTGGGGGTTCAACTGCGTAAAGCGTTTGTGAATTAGCTAGGACAAGTTGAAGTGATTGTGAATTGCGTGACTTTTTTTTATTACCAGGCGGGAGTGTTATCAGTGATAGTTGGTGATTTGTAGCTTCCTCCGCTCCTGAGAGTAAATACCCAATTGCCCGGGTTCTTGTTCTTCAGTACTTTACAGGGGTACTGTTGTGGGTGCTCATAGGCCTGGATTGCTGGTAGGCAGTGGTAGCCCCCTTTAGATACAATAAAAGATTATTGAAATCCAAAGCAGGAAATGCCGGACTTTTTTGAGTGCTATTATATCCGTTTTGCTTGCAGTAATGTCCGCCACAAATCTTGCACTGCGATACATGAATACCCTAAAGCGCCTGTATTTGAACCCTCTGCAAGTAGTTCGGTATACGGGACAGGTGCATCAAACCATATCAATGGATCGGCCGAAGAACCTAGGATAAATGCCACCCAACCCAAAGCACCGCAGCATAGTCTTTCCTGAAGTCGATGCGGGTAAGAAAGCCATCTCACGCCGGGTTCTGGGAAGACGGAGACCATCTAGATCTATTCCGCACGACACCCCTGTGAATAGCTAGACCACCAAGTTCTTTGGAAACCCCTAAGCAAGAGTCAACCCGAAAACAATATCCCCGGAGGACAACCTGCCAAGCTCCCATGGGAAGAACGCAGACCGAAGAAGATCCAAGCTTTTTTTTTTACAGCTGTGATTTACCCTATGATATTAATTGTTCCTATTGCCGTAAAGTACAAGCCCAAGGGGTGGTGTTTTCGTACACGACAGGATCTATTCTGAGGGATAACCTGGACTAACTGTTCGAAGACATTATCCCTGAAACCTGTACTCTATTCTGGTAAGTACTCGAATACAAGAGAAATATGAATGGTCATTGGAGCTCGCTATCTTCTGCGGAAGCAGGGCGTAACCGCGTGCTCTACTGCTAGTGGAGGAACGGGGAGAGGAGGGTGACGAGCGGGCACGAGGATATCGTGCCTCATGTGAGCTAGCCCAGGGGCCAGAGGGAGTCATAGCGTGTCACTCGCTGCTCTTCGGAGTCGATTTCAATGACCGCAAGCTTGCATGAGCCGAGATAGTAGGATACAGTGCAATAACCTACCATTATCCGGGCTAACGTTAATGCATAATATAAAAGACCACTTTAGATCTACTGGAGATATAAGAGGGTGGCGGAGGTCGGAGGAGGGTTTACAATGGCATAGCAGAATAAAGAAGTGGAGGAAAAGAAATCTAATTTGGGTTTTCAAAAGACGAAATTAACTCTCGGCCCGCAGACAGATATTATTACGAATCTAATTTGGCTTCTCCTATTCAGTACTACTCTCCGAAACCATAGGTGGCTGTATTTGCCTAGATTATGCGTAAATGGTGTAGTAAAATAGTGAGTTCGAGGTCACCCTATTTCTTCAAGTTAATATACTATTGTGGAACCTGCAGAGTGGGGGTTGGTTTCGGTGTTTAGAGACTTCAGACTACCTTACTACTTCCTAGGATAATGATATGAGGTGTGGGCAGTCTTCCGGTTTCGGTCCAAAACTCTGGGCCCGGGGATAGCCGTATATAAACATGACGTCCGTTAACTGAGTCCTTAGCAGGAACAAGTACAAGTAATTTCTATGATGCATTAGCTAACTTCTAATTTAGATCGCTTTTCACGCACTGTCCGGGTTATATAATCTTCCCTACAGTAAAAACTCGAATAATTGGACCATGTTCTACGACGTTGAACTTGCCTCTCCTGGTAAGGTCTGTGTTTTTTAAACTTTTTCTTTTGTCTCGGGGGGCGTGTTTTTTGGTGTGTTTTCCCACCTTTTCCAGAGGAGGAAATTTCGGACTACATAGCACATGGTCCAATTATTCAAGTTTTTACGGTATCCATGTCTAAACACCCCGCTGATCTACACTACGGATGGTGGGAAATGGGGGGAAAGGGGAATTGCGAAAATATTAAAGGAATCTAGCCGATGTTCAAAGAGGATGTACGGATAAAAAGGAACTGAACAGAGAGCAAAAATAAGGGAAATTTCAAGTCATACTAGTTTTTTCCAAAACAATAGAAATATCCCCCACAAACACCAAACTCTAGACTGTGATCAAGAACTGGCGAATCCCGACCTGACTGCGTCAGCATATCGGTGTAAAAGTTTAGGCTGGCATTTCCTGGAACTAGAGGAGAAATATTTAAGCCACGAGATTGTTGTAGACATTCCGGAGGGTGGGCGGGTATCAGGGCAAGGTGGTGATTGGGAAAGCACGGGGAGTTTATGCGGGGCGAGAGAGAGGCGGTGATGGACATGCTTGTGGGGCCGTTGAGGTCCTGTGTGAATGGTGCATATATTATACAGTAGGTATTTGAAAGGGGGAAATGTAAAGGGGGCGACAGATCTCGGCCCTTATGCAAGGCTGGGGGAGGCAGATTATGGAGGCTGGAGTAGCGCTACCACTCCCTTGTGAGAATCCATGGTGGACTAATGGAGTGGTGTTTGGCGGTTGTCATCTGGTTTATCGGGGGTGACGTTGTCCTGTCTGAGTATCACTTTCACCACTCCCTCGTGCCCATCCTTAGCAGCACATGCGAGGGGTCTGTTACCTGCGCGATCCACTTGGTTGATCTCACAACCTCCTATATCTACCAGGCCAGCCACAAGCCAGCAACCCCGAAGTAGGATGCGCAATGCAGACCACTAAATAGGGAAATCTTGTCCGAATCCCCGAATCCACAGGGTAACAATATCACTTCCGTGCTTACAAAAAGATCTGGTGGCCATCCAGCTGTTGTAGTCGTCAAATAGTTTGACGCAAGCAGTTTCGCGCAATCTCACAGGTCCTTTTTTGTGTGAACTCCTCGATATAGAAGAATATTTGAGTAAAGGTTTATCTTTGAGGTCGGGGAGGGACTAATTGAAAAGACCTTGACATTGTGGGTATTCAGATAACTTGAGCAGGTTTTTGCCATTGCCGAGCACTCTTCGCCGAAAAAGTCGAGGCGAGCCCAGAGGTATCGTTGAAGAGGAAAGTGGATTAAGCGGACCATGGCAGCCTCCATTTCTACTACAACGAGTCCTCGACAAAGGTTAAGTTAGTGATTTACTGCACGATATAGAAGTTCGAATGCTAGGGCTATTTTCCCAAACACTAAATGTACAAAACGGAGTGAGAATGTGTGGCTTTTACCAGATAAGCGGTTTAGTGATCCGGAGGTTTTAGAAGGGATAGGCGGCGAGCGGGGGCTGGTTGGCAGGAGGTGGAACCGAGCGTTTCCACTGCGTACGAAATATATTGCGTGTAGCTCTACCGAATGTATAAACAAGAGAGCAAAGAAAGGGAAAAATCAGAGTTGTTGTAAAACAAGTTTGATATATTTGGTTTACCGGAAAAAAGGACCTATGTGTGTACTGTAAAAGAGATATTTGAAGGACGGAAGAAACCCATTACCAATGACAACCGGTACAGCTCTATGACCAAACAGCCACCCTCCAGCATACAGCCTTGATGTATCTAACGCGGAGTTCTAGGCACGGGTGTTAGAAACGATCGGAGGTGAGTTGAACCTAGAGAGCGGTGGGCTGAACAGACTATTTCCATAGTGGCTATGGGGTGCGGAAGGTTCAAGGACGAAAACAAGAAAGAGATGAAAGGCCAAATAAGAAACGAGTTAAAACTGATTTGATTGATTGGTATTCCGGGGGGGGGGGGAGAACTTGTTAAAGAGTGAGAAGAAAAAGAAGTTTTGAAAAGACAAGCGAGACCTGCCACCAATGATCACAAGACAGCTCCATGACTAAGCAATTGTGCTCTGGTGTGCAACTCACAATATCCAGTTCAGGCAAACAAGACGGTATCGTAGTCGATCGTCTAGTTTGACGGTCCTTCTGCAGCCGGTCAACCTAGGATTTGTTTCTCCTCTGCCAGGGCGGCTATTTGGCAGCCGAACACCGGGAAGAAAATTGATCTTATCCGAAGGAAATGGGTTAGAGTTACCCCATGTTCACATTACCGCCCACTACCACGAGAAAAAATCTCATAGCCTATAAGCACTTCACTGCCGGTTCGCCAAGTAGGAAATTCGTACACGACACCCTTTAATGAGCTGGCCCGGCAAGTAACGTACCTTGTAGGAACGATTCTGTCCAACTTCCTCTCTTACAGGCTTCAGGACCTCCTTGAACACTCAGAGGACAGCGTTTTCTCCATCCACTACGCCAAGAATTGGACAAACTTTATCGTATACCCTATTACTGACCGGTATCAACCTAAATCATATCTTGCCGTAGGGAAAATCTAAAAACGGTGGTTTAAAACACGGAAATCGAGTGGCTCGAGTTGCTAGACACTCCAATATGAACTCCTGAAGCCCTCGTCGCGTTTTCAGGCTTTATTTCTTTCTTTCTCACGGGCGTGGCCATCCCCCGCTGCTGTTACGCAAGAAATCGGTACGTATACCCGTCACTTCGACAAACCTCTCCGCCTCCCTCCATCCCTATTCTCCTCCTTTTAACCTGCAACTCTTCTTCATTGACACGAGCAATAGCCTCACGGGTATCTCCCACAATCCTACAAGCAATCGAGTCCGGTGAACCTAAATTGCTTGAGCTTGCAAACCCTAACTAAACCCTGACCCCGAGGATTTCCGTTTGGTTCTCTAGAGAACGTCCGATCCTAGAAATTGTTTGGAGGGATATTGCTTTCGGTAACTTCCCTCATAATACACTTGGGCAATCTATGCTTGCTAATCTAAACTAGAGTTCACCTTTCCACCTCAGAGCACCATCCCCGGATGGTAATACCCACCATTCTCCACGCGGCCGGGGCCTCAAGGCTAGCGGGTCAATATGCTCAACGGAGGCAGACGGATATGTCAATAAGGTGGCTAACCGTGTCATAGGCAGGGTGCAACCCCCACATAAGTCTTCTACAGTATTCCCAATGGTCTAGTCCATCCCCCTTGGAAGGAGGAAGGGACCCCCCGCCGTCCTTTATCTTATACGAATAAAGCGTGCTCCTCACGGTGTCGCACCATATTATTTATCAGGCCTGTGAACCCGCCTAACTTGGGCACCCCATATTCGTAGGTGCCTCCCAGGCTATAAAGTTGGGGATATGGTAACTAGCTCCGTAATGCTCCCTTGAATTGTGGAATGCACCTAAACTTGTGATTAATAGAAGCAGCAGATAAAACCCGAAGATTCATTCCCGAGCAAAAGCCCGTCCACAAATCAGACTCTGGGATTCCTACAAAGGCCATTCACTCCCTTGACTAGATTTCGGCATGGAAATTTAGAGCTGAAATCATGAAACATGGCTCATCCCATTCTCCGCTCCCATCCGTCCCCGTCTCTCGCTGTCGAGCCCCTCCCCCGGCCGTCCCTTGGGATCTCCTACAGTCCAACCAGTACCCTCACCCCCGGGGGACATTATCTCACCCCACGCAGTCTTCAGTCCGAGCCAAAGACGATTATCCTGAGACTTCGCTACCCTAGACTGACCCTAGACGCAGACCAATCCCGTCCTGTGCTCTTGGCAGCCCCACCCCGAGGCCTCGATGGGCCCTCTGGCCGTCGGGAACACTGCAAACACTTGCAGAAGCTATTCGAAGACCTCAGAGGTAGAATAGTTTCTCTGGTACTTGGCACCAATGGAAAAGCGCTGGGAGAAGGTTGAAGAGAACACCAGAGACCGCAGCCCCACATGAGGATCTGAAGGAGTTTGGTTGAGGTTAGGGTTGGCACTACTATGAAAACTTGAATAATTGAACCGTGTGCTATGGTGTCCGGAATTTCCTTCTCCGGAACGGGGGGCAAAAAGCACAGCAAAACACAGCCCCTTTCCCCCTTCCGAGTCAGAAAAAAAATATTCTTGGCCTTACTGAGAGAGGAAAGTATAACGACATAGCACACGGTTCAATTATTCAAGTTTCTACGGTACGGGAGCGAGTCTAAGAGATTAGGTTCCCTTGGTAGTTCTTCGAAGGACCCCCGGCCTTGGGATAACTCATATCTTATATTACCTTGTTAAGTGGTAGTAGTAGCAAGCTACTCCCTGGATCGGTGGTTTCTTTGGAAATTATGCTGGTAGCATCAATAAGCCTGAATATTGTTTTTGCTTCTATAACTCTGTTGGAAACTGTGGTCGCGGTTGTGCTCTCTGTTGCTGTGGTTACGAGTGATACCTCGTGACCACTTGGGTCACCCCCTGTCGGCTCTCAATATCTACGCCCCTCTTCTTTCTTCCCCCCCTCCTCTCCTTTTCTTTCCCTCTGAATCTTCTCGTTGTTCAACTAGAAATATAAGTTCGCTTACTTTGAAGCCCGCTCCCCTTTTGAACTCGTGATACGGCTCTCTTCCACTCCTTCACTCCCGATACATCTCAACAAACCCTGCCTGGAAAGGTCCCATGAGTGATCCTAGAGTCTAGTAGGACAAGGGGTAAACCCACCGTTGTCAATGACCGCCGTGTCTAGCCTGAGGGGTCTGAGGAGCGAATTTGAACGGTGATCTTGGTAGAGCTTAGTGAATCGAATGCAAGAGGCAGGATCCGAGCAACCCAGGCGATCCCAATCCACCCTGCTGGTGCTAGTAGAGAGGCCACCACAACCCAAATACTATACCCCCTCCCTTCTATTATTATTATTAGCGGGTCTCAAACTCTCTTTTACTAACCGAGGACAATAGGATGTGTTCCCAGTTCACAACCCTCTTTTAGAGGCTACCTTTATGATGAAGGAGCTGTCTCTTGTGCTAGGTGTTGGCGAGCTACGTTATTAACTAGAGAAGTAATTTACATAGCTAAGCGCCGATATGGGCCGGTATGATTTTCCTATCAGGATAGAATATGTGAGCGGCTCTCTAGGGACACTATCCCCAGTGTCTAACCAACAATATAATTCTTTTATTTGTCGTTCAAGGTCTATCATTCCATATCTTAGATTTTTTTTGCTTCTCTTCCTCTCTAGTTAGGACCTATTCCTCTCATTAACTGTACCGCCCACCAAAAGGTGGAATCTAATCCCCAAGGACTTATCACTTATTCCCACATTTCTAGCGCTCTGGTTATTTGACAGGTTTCCAACATTCTTACTCGAGTAAATATAGATGCGGTTGATCACGCTATTGTTAGTACTGGTATTCAACCTGGCAAATTAGCACTATTGAAGCATGATTTCTCATACCCTATGATAATGCATTCAAATCGGATAAGGTTCGGTGAAAAGACAATAGCTAGCAATACACTGATTTATCAAAGAGGGAGGCGGACGTCTCATTCTGCTAACCAAGCCACAGCGAGCACGCTTTCTTGTGCTAGGATCGACTGTAATTTCACAGGCGACCGCTAGCAAATCATTTCCATTCTACGGAAACGAATTGCCCTATAGCAAAACCACCTCTGGAAATGAAACCCGTCGTCTATCAGGAATTCGCCGCAGGTTTACCGGGTAGGAAAAATTTCTATCAGAATACCATTTTGATGAGCCAGCCTAGGAAAGTGCTGTAGTAGTATCCTGAGACCTTACCGCGCCGTGCCGACCTTCCATAGTCTAGCATGACACGAGCTACCCATCACTGTGTCTGAGCCGCGATACACAGAACGACTTCCAAGTTTTATTCTACCTGTCACAAATTTCGAATAGTTGCTATGACTGACCCGTAAACGGGGGTTGTAGTTCAAGAGGGGGTTTCGGCACGGGCCGGATGACCTCTAGGTTAGCTCACGGCCGGAGAGCAGTGGGATATAGGCATGATTTTCATTAAACTATGTCCTTAGTGGAAAAAAAAAATCTCCACCATACCTTGGCTAACACCTAACTTTCCGTCGCTTTTTACGGGTGGTCAGAAATACTTGCGCTCTATATCGTTTTCTCTATCTACATTTAAATGACCTTCACATGGACACTTGAGATGGGGCGGGGGGAGAGGGGAATGTGGAAAAATTGAAAGAAAAAATTGAAAGAAAAAATTAATAAAAAGCGATCAGCAAAGGGGATATAAGTTATAACTAGAGAGCAAGGAAAAGAGAGGAAGATATGAAGAAAAATTTGAGCTAATCTAGCGTTTTAACAATAGAAATATCCCCCACTAAGACCCAAACTCTAGAATATAGACTAGAATTAACAACCCCCTCGACCCGGCTGTACAAGGGGGTCCGCGCAGAGTTTGGGTGGTTATCTCCGTTGGCCAGAAGCGAGATATTTAAGCTGAGGTCATAGGCTTGTTGAAGGAGGAAACGGGGAACGGGAATTGGCGCAGGGTGGGAGCTGGAATCGCGGGAGGAAGCTAGGCGAAGGTGAGAGGGGGAGGCGATGGCGGTGACAGGCGTGCAATGGAGCTGTTGCTGTCCATGCGGGGATCGCACACAAGTTATCCATATTCGGAAGCTCTGAAGAGGCTATGGCTACTCGCCCTTATGGGAGGCTGGGGGCAGCGGATTCTAGAGGCCGGAGTAGCGCTATCACTCCCTGGTGCCCTCGCTCGGTTGCTCGATCGAGTGGTGTTTTGCCGTGCTTATCTAATTTGTTGGGGTTGACGTCGTCCCGTCCGAGTAGTATTTTCACCACCGCCTCTTGCCCATTCCAAGCAGCAAGATAGAGTGGTGTTCGGCCGTTGATAGTTGGTGTGTCAGGGTTGATGTCGTGACGTGCGAGTAGAATTTTCACCACTCCCTCCCTCCCATAAGCAGCTGCTGAGGAGAGTGGTGTTCGGCCCTCGCTATCTGATCTGTTGGGGTTGAGGTCGTCTCGTCCGAGTAGCAATTTCACCACTCCCTCGTGCCCGTTCGAAGCAGCCCGCAAGAGTGGTGTTTCGCCATCGTTATCTGGCTTGTCGGGGTTGACGTCGTCTCGTCCGAGTAGCATTTTCACCACTCCTTCGTGCCCGCTGAAAGCAGCCTGCAAGAGTGGTGTTCGACCGTAGCTATCTGGTTTGTCGGGGTTGACGTCGGCTCGTCCGAGTAGTATTTTCACCACTCCCTCGTGCCCGTTCGAAGCAGCCCGCAAGAGTGGTGTTCGACCGTAGCTATCTGGTTTATCGGGGTTGACGTCGGCTCGTCCGAGTAGCATTTTCACCACTCCCTCGTGCCCGTTCGAAGCAGCCCGCAAGAGTGGTGTTCGACCGTAGCTATCTGGTTTATCGGGGTTGACGTCGGCTCGTCCGAGTAGTATTTTCACCACTCCCTCGTGCCCGTTCGAAGCAGCCCGCAAGAGTGGCGTTTCGCCATCGTTATCTGGCTTGTCGGGGTTGACGTCGTCCCGTCCTAGTAGTATTTTCACCACCGCCTCTTCCCCATTCCAAGCAGCAAGATAGAGTGGTGTTCGGCCGTTGATAGTTGGTGTGTCAGGGTTGATGTCGTGACGTGCGAGTAGAATTTTTACCACTCCCTCCCTCCCATAAGCAGCTGCTGAGGAGAGTGGTGTTCGGCCCTCGCTATCTGATCTGTTGGGGTTGAGGTCGTCTCGTCCGAGTAGCAATTTCACCACTCCCTCGTGCCCGTTCGAAGCAGCCCGCAAGAGTGGCGTTTCGCCATCGTTATCTGGCTTGTCGGGGTTGACGTCGTCTCGTCCGAGTAGCATTTTCGCCACTCCTTCGTGCCCGCTGAAAGCAGCCTGCAAGAGTGGTGTTCGACCGTAGCTATCTGGCTTGTCGGGGTTGACGTCGTCTCGTCCGAGTAGCATTTTCACCACTCCCTCGTGCCCGTTCGAAGCAGCCCGCAAGAGTGGTGTTTCGCCATCGTTATCTGGCTTGTCGGGGTTGACGTCGGCTCGTCCGAGTAGCAATTTCACCACTCCCTCGTGCCCGTTCGAAGCAGCCCACCAGAGTGGCGTTTCGCCATCGTTATCTGGCTTGTCGGGGTTGACGTCGTCTCGTCCGAGTAGCATTTTCGCCACTCCTTCGTGCCCGCTGAAAGCAGCCTGCAAGAGTGGTGTTCGACCGTAGCTATCTGGCTTGTCGGGGTTGACGTCGTCTCGTCCGAGTAGAATTTTCACCACTCCCTCGTGCCCATTCGAAGAAGCCCAATGGAGTGGTGTATTACCCATAAAGTCCATTTGGTTGATATCACAACCTTCCATCTCTAACAAACCAACTACAATCTCAACAATCCCGAAGAAGGATGCGCAATGTAGACCACTGAAGAGGGAAGGCTCGTCGAAATCCATACCATACCAATACATCTCCTGTGCCTCCAAGAGGATTCTAGCAGATATATGGCGATGGCAGCCGTCAAATAATTTGAGCGCTAGCTGCTTCGCGCAATCGGAAATGTGCCCCTTTGCGTGAACTCCCCAATACAGAGAAGAATATCTGAGAAATGGGGTTTCTTGGAGATCGGGAAAGGGAAGAATCGGAATGGCCTTGACTTGCTGGGAATTTAGATAACTTAAGCAGGTTTCTGCCATTGTCGAGTGAGCTGCACCGAAGAGGTCGGGATGAGCCCGGAGGTATTCCTGAAGAGTAAAGTGTATCAACCGGACCGTGGAAGCCTCCTTTTCTACCACAATAAGTCCTTGACAACAGGCTAGTAATGTGCCTATTGAAGGAATGTTGTCGTTATTGTGATTTGGGGACCCTATTTCTACTGCTAAAGCGTGGCACAGTTCATCGGATTTCAAGGGCCGCTCCGAGTGAGATATCCACATCAAAGCCGCCATTCCAAGCTTCGCTTTCTCCCCCCCTTGTCCCTTTATCCGACCCAGAGTTGTCTCATAGGCATCTTCCAACCCTAAGCCATCAACAATTGCGCTGAGCTTTTGTCGCCTGCGGTGGATCGTGGTTTCCTGTAGGATGGCATCAATGCTCAGTGAGACTAGCAAGAATCTAGGAATTTATCTGTCAGTACATGCCTGAAGTAGCTGTCCCGAGTGTTGCTGCTTCTATGATACATACATTTCCGAAACATTTTCAGGAATTTTCCTCAAAATCTCTGCCTCCAGACTACTGTCCATCGCATCAGGAGTTGTGTCCTCTTCGAGCCTGCTCCGAAGATATCTAATCATATCATCGCTCTCGGTACTTATAGGTAGGCTCGTCACTCTTCCACCCAAACGCTTTCCGATCTCGGGTTGAATATGCGGTCTTCCGGTTACGAATATTCTGATGCTTGCGGAATTTTGGAGAATTTTATTTAGCGAATCAAGAAGCTTCACCCGATATTCCGGCACACATTCGTCTAGAGCGTCAATGCATATGAACGTGCGCTCTTTGGAAGAGGTAGTCTGTAGCAGCTTCACAATATCCGAGAGCCGAGGTCCCCGCCCTCCAAGGCCCTTTTTTTCTTTTTGGTACGCTTGGGATACCTCCTCCGGGATCTCCTCCAGTCCGCCAACCACCTGTTTCAGCAGAGCGCCCATCGTGCTCGTGGGGGACTGGTCCTTCTGGACGGTAAAGTCAAAATAAAAGCATGCGACGGCGGAATTTTGATCTCCAGTCTGATCACACAAGCTGTCTATCACTAGCGAGCTAATATCGCGGCTGGTCAGCGCTTCCCCTTTTCTTCTATACGGTGAGATTCCTCTTTGTTACCTAATATATGTCTTTCCGACCCCAGGATCCCCATAACAAAACAGGACCGCGCTATCAGATCCATCTCCCTTACTGCCGGCGTGCCAGCTCCTAAATTCCTTAGCTTGCAGCAGCCACTCCCCTATACTTTCGACACGGCGCTCCCGGATGTCTTGATGCCGTGACCTGGGATCTAGTGGGGATAGCCATGCTAGGATACTAGACCGGTCATCAGCAACGGTAACGTTATTCGACACACTAATAGCTGTGTAGCTCGTGTTATTAAAAGAGTTCGTATTATAACTTAAAGATTGCGACATTCTATCTATTTCGCAGGTTCGGATATCGTTGATGATGGATGATGGAGTTAATCGACTGCCGGAACTCTCGGGGGCTGGAGAAAAGCGGGGTCATTTGTGCAACCTCACCAATTCTGCCCCGACCAATAGACTCGCATTCTCAAGATCTGTGCCAGCCCTGCCCCCTCTGTGCCTACAGCACCGTGTGGTTCCCTTTATTTTGGATCATAAAATATCTTTGAAATCGGAGCAGGCGCCACACCTGTTTAAATTCTATCCTGCTACTATAAAATACTCGCACAGGGATCAAAAAATCGGAAAAAAAGATCAGCAAGATTGTCCGGGGAGTTAAGCTGAGGGGAAAGCACTTTGGAAAAAAATGGGGCTTAGCAGACATCAGAAAGCCGGATGATGGTTTAGGAAGACAATGCTGATACTCCACTATACCGTAGTCTTATCTTGACAATTTACTGCACAGCTACCTAAGATGAGTACTGAAGCGGCATAGCAAACCACTTTGTTCAACAGCCGGGCTTTAAGACGTTTCGCAACCTGATCGCTTTTCATCAGTTGCCACATCGATCATCCTCATGTTCCCTGCTTTGATGTGCAGCGTTTTCCGATTTTTTCATCCCTGTGCGAGTACAGTAATGCCCACCACCCATTTTCGCGCTGCGATGCACTAACACATTAAAACGCCTATAGTTGAATCCACTAGTCCAGCATACACCGGCCGAGTACATCAAGCCTTATCAATACGTCTGTCACAAAATTTTACCTATCGCCCGACTTGAAGCACCAAACATAGTTCTTCCTGAAGTTGAACATGGATCGTTTTGGACTGCTCACCACTTGCATAAATTCCCATGCGCTTTAGATCAGGAACACAACCATCACCTATTACACACCATTGCTTGAAGGTTGTTCAACCATTATTAGCTTCATAACAAACTCTAACATCAACCCGGCATATATTGTATAATGCGACAGCACCAAACACCGACCGATCTACAATAAAACATAAACACTTACGATAGCCGAACATCACCAGCATCTGCCGTTATATACTCAATCTTCGGCAGGCCGGTTAACAGCATCCTCGGCCATTCTGTTTTCACCTCGGGTGTCATTCGGTGAAGCAGGAGGAAAGACGACTAGCGGAAGAAACTGATCCGAGATATGGCATGCGCAGGGAGTGTTCCGTGGGGTAGGGATTCAGTCTCAGGAAGGATATAAGACGGTCTGTTTTTTGCTGTTTTTTCCTTATAATACGTTTCATATGTATATTTCTATTGATAATATCATATATTTCTCTACTTGGTAGGTGTTCCCAGCTTCACCTGTACACGGCAGACATTACTACAGCTAAGATATAATTGCATATATTTCATTAATATTTCATGATAACAATTAGAGGTTTTCTTATATGTTTCCTGATCTGGTGTTCGAGATATCACAGTTGTCTATGCATTACTTTATGCATCTTTCTTGGTTATATCATGCATGATTATTCCTATGTATTCCCTCACTGGCACACCCCTATGGATTTACGTGATGGAGTAACCCCATCGTGGTATGTTAGGTTAGGGCACACTTGTAGGTGTGAGCAGGGCTATTGACCAGACCGCGCGGCGGTGACTGGTGTTGTGTGGTAGGAGCCCACTGTGCGGGCCACCACAAACTGTATCTAGTCTGAGCTGCGTTCCTTTCTCCTTACGAGAACTGATGGTCAACACACTCCTTTGCGAACGCACTTGTCATATATATCGGATATCGAACACATCTCAGTTTTCCTATCAGCGACAGACCCGGATCGTTCTCGTGACGACAGATCCGATAATTGCTGTGCCCTTGCGGTGCCTGTCCGACGGCATATTCCCTGCGCGGAAACCAGACCTCCATCAGGTTATGAGCCCGGCCAAATCCATCGGGATTGTTGGCCGCTAACAGGAAAAGGTTTTTACACGCACGCAAGCAAAAGGAAAAAGTTTTTCACCCGTGATCTTTCGGCAGTGAATATTTTTTCGGTATCACCTATCACCACACTACATTGTCCTACGTACGCTTCCGTGTCTAGCTCAGAGTAGCAGCGCCGTCGGTAGTAGGAGCAAAGATGAATGGACAAGATGGTTCATCATCGTTGGTCGGCATGAGCTTTGCGAAGCTGGATGGGACCAATTATCGGTTGTGGGCGATGAGGATGACTGACTATCTCCAGCGAGAAGGCTTGTGGAACCTAGTCAATGGTCGCGAGGAGCTGCTGGACAAGCTGGAGAAAGAGGAGTCTGACAAGGACAAGCTGGTCAAGGAGTACGAAAAAAAATATGGAAAAGTACGAAAAGCAAGACCTTCGGATGCAAAAGGCAAGCGGTACGCTTTGGATGGCAATGACAGACGGTATCGCGATTCGCTACTACAACGAAATGGAGTGGACTACAGCTTCTGTTAGGCGCACGGACTCCCCGTAAGGATTCACAGGGCAAAGTTACCCTACCTTGACGCAGAGGAACTTCGAAGAAGAAAGATAACACCCCCCTCCAGCCCCGGCGTTCGGACGGCGCGTCATCACTGGCCGCCTGGGTAGTTGCGTCCCAACACCAAAGACCACTATCAATGGAACACATCCTATAACACCGTATACGTCGCGGCCGTTCGTCCGACCGGATCCTGTTCGCAGGATATATGAGGGGAGACCTCCGGGCACCTTATGCAAGTGGAAGCAGGTGAATCGGACGACGGCGCATAAAGTTGCAGACACTTGAAGACTGGTAGTCGGAAGAGTGGGTCGAAAGTAACGAGACGTTTTGCACGAAAGTTAGTCCACTCGTACCTACAAAGACGTGTAGAGTATGAAGGCGGTAACTATGCCCAGTAAGTGGATCGGGTGAATCCACAGAGGACAAGTTGGTAAAAAGATGGAGTCCGAGGGAAACAACTTGAACCTATTGGTACGATCCCGAGGACCAGTCGTGTAATGCCGGAAGACCAGAATACAACATGCAGTTGCAGGTTGAATTCTCTACGGAACCAACCAAAGAAGATTGGCCATCTTCTGTCCAGCGAGTTAGACTACCTTCGGCGAGCACGAGGGCAAGATAATTCGTAACCATTGTTGTCAACGGATAAACGGATGAGCTGACACCTGACGTGGTCTCCACACCATCAGGAATAATGAAAGCGCAGACCGATAAGTTGACCATGGGAGCAGAAAGGTGTGGTAGAGAGTTTTCAGGGTCTACGAGTGTTCGCACTCAGGTGAAGTTCACAGAGTGGTGGGCAAGGTACTTAGTTAGTATAGAGTTAGCATGTATACCGCGATTGCTCAGACGCGGAATATAAATATCGAAGCATCTTCGCTGCTATTAAAGAACAACAAGCACGGAGAAGAGATCTTATCAATATAATAAGTTATTCTATACTTTTATATCGCTACCAACACTTCAACTATCTATTCCGAAGTGAATCATTATATCTAGCCTACATTACTCGTGTCTTCTTAACGAGTTCTCCGATATAATTACGATCAAGGTCCTAGCTGTCGGAATACCTCACGCCGAAGCTACCACCTAACAGCTTCAAGTATCTGGCTCGACGCGCATGCCAATTATCAAACGGCTACTAGCTACGACTCGAACCATTTGCAACGAGAGCTATACGAATCCACGCTTGAGGAATCAGGTACTGTACTCGAGTACATCAACCACATTCAGGAACTCAGAGACAAGCTCGTGATGTGCGGGCAAACCCCGTCATACGCACATTTAATTTTTCACATCTTGGAGGGTCTACCTGAGACGCCAGAGTGGACAACATGGGTTATGGTAACCAAAGCGGCACTTCCGGACCAGAATTCTCTCGCTGGATTCAAGAAGTTAAAAGAACTAC
>Ga0307517_10000272_pt1 | contig 89119 bp, 82 predicted proteins | sample 23_EM_MG_FD_194515 | JGI IMG/M metagenome (GOLD analysis project Ga0307517, IMG submission 194515) | Populus trichocarpa ectomycorrhiza microbial communities from riparian zone in the Pacific Northwest, United States - 23_EM | ecosystem: Host-associated > Plants > Roots > Unclassified | place...
AGGTGACGCAAAGTCAGGACGCGACGTCGATCCGACGTTACGTCCTGATTCGCGATTAGCATTCCGACGTCCCGGGCGTCAGACGCACGGGGCGCACAGGACGCAAGGTATTATTTTTGCTGATGTCGGTTACGCCCAGTCGTGGTATTGCACTACCTCCCTGCCTGGTGTCCAACGCCTTGGATCGATGTAATTACCGGCACGACCGTAAGTTTATGGTTACAAATGTCGGCCCACAAGTTCAGTGGTCTTCTCTCGTCACGGCGGTCACTCATCCTCCCCCTCGGGCCCTGTCGGGCCTTCGCGATCAATCCTTTCTTTTGTTTTTGGGGAGCCTGCCGAAGGGTTTGGGTCTCTCTCCTGTACGTCTCTATGAATTGTTTCCTTACGTGTCTGAGGTATTATTGTCTTAGGTGCTAGGCGAGGGGGATCTTTCCTATGGATTCGGGGTGTTTGATTTTTCCCATGAGGAGGTGAAGCGGGCGGTTGTTTGGGATTAAGGTTTTCTTTACGCCATATCTCACGATGCATGCGAGCTCTTGTACCTTAACAAGTAATACATGATATAAAAAATAAAAAAAAATAAAAAACGTATCAAGGCTCAGGACGAGGAAAAGGCAAATCTTGCGATGGCCGCACTCACATGGATCTGCCATTCAGAGCGACCGCTACAGGTAGAAGAACTGTGCCATGCTCTAGCGGTAGAAATAGGGGTATCAGATTTTGATCCGGAAAATGTTCCTTCAATCGGCACATTGCTTGACTACTGCCAAGGCCTAATGGCAGTCGACACAGAGGCCTCCACTGTGCGGTTAATCCATTATACTGTCCAAGAGTACCTCTGCAGTCATCCTGGTCCCTTCAGTAAACCTCACTCGATACTTGCAGAAACTTGCTTAACCTATTTAAACTCACAGCAAGTTAGGCCCACACCCCATCCTTCCCTGCGTCCCCAAAGCATGCCATTCCTCATGTATTCCGCGAGATATTGGGGGATCCATATGAAAAAGGGGCTCTCGGACCATGCGATGGCCATCGCGCTAGAGCTCTTGGACCAGTACGAAGCCCACATATCTGCTGTGTCACTTCTAGAACAGGTCCTGCATCCCAGATACACTGGAGCTATTGCTACATCTCCGCTCTTCTCCGGACTACACTGCGCATCGTTCTTCGGGATTACTGAACTCGTCACTATTTTGACAAATTCTGAAGTTCACGAGGCGAATAAACAAGACTGCGTGGGTAGAACACCGCTTGCATGGGCGGCGAAAAATGGACACGAGGGAGTGGTCGGGGTGTTACTGAATCGGAGGAATATCGACCCTAATCGCTCAGATAATAATGATCGAACCCCGCTCGGGAGCGCTGCTCTCGCGGGACACGATGGAGTGGTCAAGCTATTGGTGGGACGGGAAAATGTCGATCCCAATCGCCCCGATAAGATTGATCTAACACCACTCGGGTGTGCTTCTGTCGAGGGACACGAAGTAGTAGTCAAATTATTACTAGAACGAGCGGATGTCGACCCTAATCGCCCAGATATGTATAATCGGACACCACTCGGTAATGCTGCCATTGAGGGGCACGAAGGAGTGGTTAAACTATTGCTGGGATGTGGGGATCTCGACCCCAATCATCTAGATATGGATGATCGAACACCACTTGTGAATGCTGCCATTTCAGGACACCAAGGAGTGGTCAAGTTATTGCTGGAACGGGAAAATCTCGACCCCAATCGCCCGGATGAGGATCATCTCACACCACTCGCGCATGCTGCTATGAAGGGACATGAAGGAGTAGTCAAAATATTGCTTGAACGGGATGGTGTCGACCCCAATTTTCCCGATAAGATCGATCTAACACCACTCGCGTGGGCTTCTGTCAAGGGACATACAGGAGTTGCCAACCTATTGCTAGAACGGGGAAATGTCGATCCCAATTACCCAGATAAGTATGACCGAACACCACTCGGGAATGCTGCCACCGAGGGACACGAAGAAGTAGTCAAGTTATTGATTAAACAGGAAAATGTCGACCCCAATCGGCCGGATAAGGATGATCGAACACCACTCGCGTGTGCCGCTATCAACGGGCACAGAGGGGTGGTGAAATTATTGCTAGAACGGGAAAGCATCGACCCTAATCGTCCAGATGTGAATAACCGAACACCGCTCCTGTCTGCCTCTTTTGAGGGACATGAAGGAGTGGTTAGGTTATTGCTGGAGCGGGAAGGTGTCGACCCCAATCGCCCGGATAAGTACGATCGAACGCCACTCGGGTGGGCTGCTGGCAAGGGACACGGAGCAGTGGTCGGGTTATTGTTGGAACGGGAAAATGTCGACCCTAATCGCCAGGATAAGAATGGTCTAACACCACTCGGGAGTGCTGCCATCAAGGGACATGAAATAGTGGTCAAGTTGTTGCTGGAACAAGAGAATGTCGACCCCAATCTCCCAGACGTATATGACCGAACACCACTGGGGAGTGCTGCGATTGCTGGACACAATGGAGTGGTCAAATTATTGCTGGAGCGGGAAGTTGTCGACCCCAACCGCCCTGATAAAAATGGACTAACGCCGCTCGGGGGTGCTGCTATCAAGGGACACGAAAGGGCGGTCAGGTTATTACTGGAACAGGAAAATCTCGACCCCAATCGCCCAGATGTGAATAATCGAACACCACTCGGGGGTGCTGCTATCAAGGGACACGGAGCAGTTGTCAAATTGTTGCTCGAACAGGAGAATGTCGACCCCAATCGCCCAGATATGAATGATCGAACACCGCTCGGGTGGGCTGCTCTCCGAGGGCATGAAGAAGTGGTCAAGATGTTCCTGGAACGGGAAGATGTCGACCCCAATCACCCAGATAACGATGGCGAGGGACCACTCGGGTGGGCTGCTATCCACGGACACCAAGCAGTGGTCCAGGCACTGCTGGAACGGGGAAATGTAGACCCCGACCACCAAGCAAAGAATGGTCTAACACCACTCGGGAGCGCTGCCATCAAGGGACACGAAGGAGTGGTCAAACTGTTGCTGGAACGGGAGAATATCGACCCCAATCGCCCAGATGTGAATAATCGAACACCACTCGGGGGTGCCGCTATCTACGGACATGAAGGAGTGGTCAAGCTACTTCTAGAGCGGAAAAACACTAACCCCAACCACCCAGACATATATAATCGAACACCTCTCGTGTGGGCTACTAGTGAGGGACACGAAGGAGTAGTCAAGCTGTTGTTGGAACGAGCGGATGTCGACCCCAGCCGCCTGGATGGGCATGGCCGAACGCCTCTCGGGTGGGCTGCTACCAACGGACACGACGGAGTGGTCAAGTTATTTCTGGAACAGGGAGTTGTCGGCCCCGATCATCCGGAATAACACGGCGGCATACCCTTCGCTTATGCAGCCGGGGGGGGGGGGTCGTACTGCTACTGCAAGCCCGCAATTCTGTTAATTAAAGTCCCGGATTCTCATTCTAGGAGAGCATGAAGTTGGGATGTGTGGAAGAGTCGCATGTATCTATTAATTTTTATTTTTTAAAAAAAAACAAAGCTCATTTGTTAGTTATTACAGGCTGTAACAAGTTCTGGTGTGTGCTTGAGGAACAGTAGTATTTTTAGTGGCCTCATCTTGAACGTCGTTAATTGCACAGAATAAACAATATATAAAAAAATCTAAGTTAATATTCGAGCCTATGGGGGGGTTTCGGCGACCTCATGTACTGGGTTATTACTACAGTGAAACCTCGGATATTTCCCACCTCCAAAAATTCCAACCCTCTAGTAATTCCAGTGTTTGCAGAGCCACCACATTTCATGTATGGGAAATCCCTCCGAAAATTCTATACCTCTTATAGTTTCCAATTCCAGAACATTCCACGGACCTTAATTCCAGCAAAAGTAGTCTTTTACCATACTTCACAGTGGAAAATAGTCTTTAGTTATGTCTGCCTTGGCCGCACTCTCTTATTTGAATTCATACTCTCTACTCAGTTCTCTGTGTACATCATATCCAAGTTCCATGCAAAATTTCCTGTTCTCTTAGCCATCACGAGATATCACTCGAAACCCAGTCACGTCTGGTTGAAATCCGAAGTCAACCCTTATAGCGTCTTGTATTACTATCACCAATCATAACAATAACAGCGGTCAATATATACCAGTTTCCTAGTCCAGCGCAGCCTCCAGATGTGCAGCATTCCAATATTCCATGCTCACTCTCATGCCAGCCCACTTTCTAGAGATACCTGCCATTTCGCCATTCCAGACATGAGAGTCATTTACATCGCCGTTCCCATACCAATACCAACCATCTCAATAGCGACTCCATTCCCTTGAAAAGCCACCACCGACAACACTAGTCGTCCTATGCCAAGACCCCTCTCCTCTCTCCATCCCCCCTTTATTTCCCGCCTTGTGCTACTCCCTACTGCTGGAATTATCGGAGGTTTCACTGTAGTAGTTGTGGTTTGCCCTATCCCATGGACCGATGAGACACGCAGATTCACCGCCTTCCTTATACAGTAGCTCTATGCTGTGGCTAAGCAACCTTCCACCAATAAAAGCTCGATATTTCACCATTGTTTTTCAGGCGAAGCCACTCAGCCACAGCATAGAGCTACCGTATAAGGAAGGCGGTGAATCTGTGTGTCTCATCGGTCCATGGGATAAACCGCCAATCCCGGGTCGCCGGAATAAGGAGAATGTGTGGATGCTGGGACAGAGCTAGGGACTTTTATTTTATTTTGGGTTTTCTGTGTGGCTCGGGGGGGCGCTCATGGGGATGTGTGTAGCGGATAATTTAATTGGAGGTATGATAGAGGCTGTGTTTACACAAGAATGCGGGGGTGGTGTACATGTTCCCGGCATGTAGAACCTGAACACAGGGATCAAAATTTTGTATGGCAAATTGTCTGTGCGTATCTGAGCGCCCATACTAAATTCGGATCCAAATGTTCAGGTTCTTCATGCCGGGAACAAGTACGGTACACTGCTGGCGGGGAGGTGGCATGGAGGCAAAATAGGCGGTAGAAGGTTTAGCTGGGGACGCGATTGACGCGGTGGCGGGACATAGATCACTAGGGCTGCTAGGGTTGCTGAAGTCGGAGAGACGATTGTGGAGGCCCTCGAACTCGCTAAGGGAGGCTAGTGTTAGTGTTGCTATCGATGCTATGGTGGTTAGAATTGTTGTGGTAATGTTACGGATAAAATTTGGCTTTCCTCACTTGCAGTTTTTTTAGCTTATCTGCGAATAACTTAGACAGAATGCATAGCTGTTCATGATCTTCGCTTCGGGAGGCGTCACGTTTCTGCAGGGCTGGCTGTTGCCTAGTCTTGGAGTCTTGGCAGACAGGGAGTGCTCTACAATCTTTCACTTTTCTCGCGCTTTTTCACCACCACCACGACGACGGGAACACAGCACAACGGAGGAACCGTTTGGACTGTGAACTGAGGAAGGAAAATTTGTGTTAGTGGATGACAAGAGGAGGACCTCCTATATTTAGTTAGTCGGACAACCAGCAGGGTTGGGCTTTCTTTGCAGTTGGATTTTCTTCTTCTTTGCGGTTCTCTGGGTTGGCTTTGAATAAGAGGTTTGCCAAGTGGATTAGTGGATTTGAATTGATCGTGACTCGTGTGGTTTTCCTTTCTAGTTGCGATATCTTGATAGTGACGGTTGTTTGCCCGTACCTCTTCCGTTCCGCAGAGTGGGTATGGTGAGGGAACTCTGTAGCCGGAGTGCTTCGCCAAGAAAATATGGCCGGTCTTCAACCACCAAAGGATTTTCAACCACCAGTCTAATGAGAATTATGGCTCTATTAGATGATAGATTGGGTGATTCTCTATACACTAATAGAGAGAAAATAGAAATATCTCAAGTTTTCATGGAGATATAAGGGTTTAAAATGTTTAAAATTTTGGGGGAAAAAATATGAATGTCCGCAATAGGTTAATTACAGTTAACTTCCATGGTGAGGACAGTTAATTGATATTTGCCAATACATTAACCTGTAAGAGATGCCAGTCTTGGCAGGTTAACCTACTGTTAATACCCAAGATGAATGTCCGTCCGCTCCGACTACAGAGTTCCCTCACCATACAACTATCCCCAGTTTCTTTGTTTTCAGCAAGGCTGTGTGCTTAGCCCGTTGAGTTATTAGAGGGATCCAGCAGAAAATATAATCCCTACCAAAAATGCCAAGCATGACAGGAGAGACTTGATGCGAACCTCAGGTTATTTTTGAGTTCCAGCACTGAGACAGGATACCTAGACAACGTGAAAGCCAGTGGGAAACAGCTTGAGACCTTGCCTTGCCCAAGTTGTCATAGTAATAGAGGATTGTAGGTAGAAATAGAAGCTGCTATACTTATCAGAGTTTAGGTTTTGCCTTGGCCATTGTTTACATCTTGGTATTTCTCTCAAGGATAACCAGGACCCCTACCACCCACCAGTGGGTTGTAGGGGTGTTCACAATCCCTACAAAAAATACCAACTGCAAGAGCTGGGTATTTCGCCTTTCCTAATTTATCGCTGTTGCTGTGGTTACGACGTTTTCCGCAGGGATTATATTGTCGGCTGGATCCCTCTATTAGAGGGGTTTAGCCACTCCGTGCTAAAAGATAATTGTGCTATTGCCAGAGGCAACCAGCCCATTCACCGTGGCAACGCCACTAGTCTCGGTGTTTATGTTTTGATAAAAGATGCACGATGTGTTAAATGGTGTTGTTTAGCACAGTGTTCCGCTCCGTGTATCCCCATGAGCAAACAACCAAGACAGGTTAGCCAGACTAGATTCCAAGTCACGCCCCACAATAAAACCACCATCTTACATAACTAAGAGAAAAATTGATTTAGCACAGGTTGGCTAAACCCAGGCCATCCACCATCATATCTTCTTGGGAACTAGCTCAAAAATTTAGCACACAATGCTGACAGCACAGCCGGCTAAACCCCCCTATTAGAGAAGTTTAGCCAGCCCATGCCAATAGATAATTGTGCTGTTGCCAGAGGCAACCAGCCCATTCACTGTGGCAACGGCACTAGTCCTGGTGTTTATATCTTGATAAAAGATGATGTGTCAAACGGCTGTTGTTTAGCACAGTGTTCAACTTCTTGATTCCGATAAGCAAACAACTATGACAGGTTAGCCATTCTGGCAAGCGCCTCTTCCGCTATTTTCCCGACCCCGCTTTTCACCTTCCTATTTGGGAAGGTGGAGACGAGGGTAAACACCACCACCTGTCTCATGATCCCCCTCGCTGAACTTTTGGAGCTTCATAGACTTAGGGTCTCTTTCATTGTGGGACTTTAAACACGCTTAAGGCTGGCACCTTACTGCCACACAAATATTCCTTCCTCTCGCGATTGGCATCTCGTCAAAAAGCCGTGTTGAGGTTACAACTTCTACCTCTGGTCAGGCCTCTCCCGCCTGATCGGTTGAACACTTTCATCCCCAGTGAAATCTCGGCGACTTGGCTGGTATTCCACTGCCTCTGGCCTCACTGTTCAGTCACCTGGTTACTACACTACTCGGGAATTGGCATGCCTGGGCCCCTTCCTTTACGATTGAAGAAAATCTCCGGTTACTCGCTGCACTTCTGGCTCTACTAAGGGTCACCTCTATGCCCAATTTCAGGTCCGGGCCTGAAAAAGCGAGAAGCGTTATGTCATCAGTTATTTCCTTTGTTTTTGGTTAGGTTCTGGCAGGGCATGGGTCTTGGCTGGAGTGGGATGCCTTCTTTTGGAAGATATACGGTGTGGGTTTTTCTTGTTGCCTCCTGCCGGTCCTGTTTTGTGCTGCTTCTTGTTTATTGAATAGGAGGTGGGTGCTTTTTGGGGACGGATGTGCGGTTGGTCCCAGACCAGAGGGACGTGGGGTGGCTTGTTTTCCCTAGGCCTGCGAGGGAGGTTTTTGACCGACATACTTTAGGGTAAAAATGGGGGCCTATGGTCTCTAAAACGGAGGTTTGCACCTTTAAGCAAATAAATTCTAGGATTTGATAATAAAGATAAAAAAGGTTAGCCAGACTAGGTTCCAAGTCATGCCCCACGATAAAAACCACCATCATATACAACTAAGAAAAAACTTGATTGAGCACAGGTTGGCTAACTAAACCCAGGCCATCATCATAATTATCTTCTTGCTAAAATTTAGCACACAACGCTGATAGCACGGTCGGCTTCGCACGGTCGCGCCCCGTTACCTCGGCTTTCTTTCTATTGCTACTACTAAGGGTATTCAAAGTTACCGACCATAAATTTACGTTGAAAACGACATTCAAAATCGGAGTACGCTAGTGGGGGTGGTCGGCCCAAAGAGGGATAGTCCACCTTCAGAGGTGGGGTTGGAGGTTCACTTTTTGAACGGGTGCCTGGAGGTCCATTCTCAACACTCAATCTGTGTCCATCCACTTCTCACCAACCACATCCTATCAGATAGGCCGGCCAAGCCATCTCTCTTACGTGGTCTTTCAGCTATTCATTTTTCCCTTCCCTTCTCTCTGTATTTCCTTTTAATTCTACTTTATTCTTCTCGAATTCTTCCTAGTTTTAACTTTTCTGCTTGTTTCTTTTCTTTTCTTCCTCGCTTCTGTATTTCTTTCTGCTAAGCTTTTCGGATACTGACATAATGGAGTCAAATAGCAGCGATTGGTCCAAATCGGAAATTGAGCTTATTGTCTGTTGGCTTGAAGACCCAATTCAGTTGCGCAGAACTCAGAAAGGTTCTGGAGAGACGAAAAAGCATTGGATAAGTGCAATCGCATCAACTATTTCCTCCCGTTCCGAGGCTCAGGTTGGATATAAGTTTGACAACCTTAAGAAGTCATACCGCGAAGCCCTGAAACTCGCGGATCAATCAGGATGGGGTCTTGGGGAAGAGGATCTTGTCAATAGAAATATATTATCTTTACGTGGTAGGAAAAGGACTAAACTGTGTTAATGGATACTAACATTTGATTATTATAGAAAAACTAGAAAAGAAATGTCCGTTCTTTGCGCGCCTTGATGCAATATGGGGTACTCGGCCGAACTTTCGTCCACCAAGTCTGTTCTCTTCGGGCTCCTCCAGCCAGGAGACTGCTGCTGCCGCAAATACGCTGATTAATGCGCTACACTCAACACAAGATACGATTGAAATCAACGACGATGATGATATCAATGAAAGCAACGAACCTGAGCTTGACTTCCTGTCAGGGATTGCCGATTGCAGGTCCTCATCTATAGTTCATGAAAGGTAAGATTTAATTCTCATTTTCCATCATAATGTTGTGTATTTTACTTTCTTTTTTGATGTCTTTCAAGCCTTTCATTTGATTTTACTATTAACATTTCTTTGCTTCTAATTTTCTCTTGTTTTTTGTTTTTTGTTTAAAATCATTGCCAGATTTATTGTAATTTCTGTTTTACTTGTCAATCAAAAAAGTCTTAGGGTACAAGATGGAAAAGAAAATATTGATACTAAAATAATGTTACTAGTTTTGATGTGGGACGCACAAGCAGCAAGCCTTTACCAATCGCTATCGAAGAGGCAGAAAGAATCCAACGAAGCCTAAGCAATACCGGTTCACTTTCCCACAACATGATTCTCCCTCTTGTCGTACCAAGTACGGATGGCCAAAAAGGCAAAAAGAAGCGAGAGTTTCCGGTTCCAGAAGAAGGCGATGAGGAGGAAAGAAAAAGACGGAAGAAAAAGACTTCTACTAGTCTTGGGGATGCGATCGCGACCATGGCAGAAAAGAAATATGAATTTCTAGAAAAGCAACTAGTTCAGCAGAGTGAAATTCGGAAAGAAGAGCTGGAGCTGGAAAGGAAGAAAATGGAAATACGGGAGAAGGAATTGGAGTTAGAGAAAAACAGGTGGAATGTAATGATGGAAAGAATGCTGGGACTACGGGATAGGGAGGAAAATAGGTGAGATATTGGAAACTCAAGGCTGTGGGCAGTAGATACCGTAGGAGATAACTCTGTTTACCTTAGAATCAAATATCTTGAATAAGGTGGCACTAAACATACCTAATCATCACGGTTGTGATATAAGTATATTCTCATACGATCTCTCCACTCATTTCCCGCTGCCCTTTCTGCCTCAGGACCAATATCTTGATCTACCTCATCAACTTCAATCTCGTCTTCGGGAACAATTGTATTTGGTTGGTAAATGGTACTGTCTTCCTTCTCGGTATTGAGAAAGTTATGTAGCATTACACAGCACATAATCCAGGAGACAGCCTTGGTATGGTCTTCCTTCTTGCGAATGTAAATCGGAAGCTGCTTGAGTGATCGAAACCGGTTTTTTAGTACCCCTATTGCATGCTCAATCTTCACACGACAATGTGCATGCATCCAATTATAATATCTATAGCCATCCTGACGCTGGCTGGCTAAGGGTTCCTTGTACGGAGTAATGCAACGCCGTGTAACTCTGTATATCTTATCTCCTAAGAGATACTCGTCTGGCTTAGAAAAGAAGGCGCCAGGGGTAGTAAAGAGCGGTGTACTTCCAAATGATACAGGATCTCCGACCGATGCTGGATATCCAGCCGAGACAAAGGTAAAGCGCAGATTGTTATCACAAACAGCCTGCATATTGAGAGCATATACCTTCTTTCGGTTCATATAGGTCTCACCATGGAAGCTTGGTGCATGCAATAGGCCAATATCTGTGCCATCAAGAAAGCCCACACAACCAGGAAATTGTGTATCCTGCTCGATCTCTCTTCGCATTCCACGGTAATCATCAGAGCCTGGCTTTGGCCAAATTAAATAATTTGGAAGAAGTCTTAAAAGCGCAGTCATTACTCGATGTCTATAGAGGTATGCTGTACCCTCACCAATCTGTAACTGCTCACAGAACCGTATTGTAGAATTTCCCAATTGGCCAAGAATATACAGGGTAACTGCCAGCTGTAGTGCACTATCCGCTTGTGGGTTCCTGGACTGGTTGTGGAATATTGGATCGAACTTAATTGTTTCATTAAGTATATAAAAGGACCCACTGCTCATTCGAAACAGAGAACGAAATCGATCCTCAGAGATAATTGTAAACTATTTTTATATTAACACATATAGATTAGCTTCTTGTCTACCTCTACCGATACAACGACCATACACACAACCCGCTACCATACATACATTTGACCAAAATCCTAGTCCACGAGTAAGAGGTTCCCGCGGAGCCAGATATCGGATATTCGGTAGTGCAACCAAGAGAGCTTCGAATAATTCTTGCACTTCAGATGTAAGAAGCTCACAATTGGAATCCTTCGGCTCCAAGACCTGGAGAGACTCGGATATCACCTTGATAAGATTGGTTTCAACCTCGGGATTGTCATTTCCGGAGTCACTAAAGCAGAGGTCTAACAGAAGTCCAATTCCTAATAATTCGCTGACTTCCTGGGATACACGGTACTTAAAGCTCGTGCGAGGCATTGGGAATGATCGTGGTCTCTGGATTTATATGGGGGAAGAGAGTTGAACAATGGAAAAAGAATTCTCACCATGAAGTGCGCACTGAACCTTTGCAACAAATGGGGTTCTCAGAGTTATTTCTACTGCTGGTTTCCTTTGATCAATTCTATTGGTTGATTTATCCTTAGCGCACCACGTGGTCATGATGAAAACCGTCAACATAAAGTCACGGTTTTTAACTTTGAATACCCTCACTAAGGGTATTCAAAGTTGATGAACGGAAAATTTTGTTCAAAACTTGGAGGTTGAAAGGTGCATAAGTGCGAGCACTATTTGCTTAATAAAGTTAGTTTGACAAAAAAGTTTTCAACAGAAATATCTGTAGGTGCTCGTGGTGGAGAGCTCGGTAGACAACATAACTATGTTGTCATAACTGTTATCATACCAATACGATGCAACCCAAACCTTATTGAAACCCTTTCACGCTGAAAAGCACATTGTCAACGCTACGGAAGAATACCACTCCTACCGTATTATTTATAAATCTTCCCTTTTTCTCCCTAGCTCCGCTTTTTGTGTTCGCTGCAACAGTCCCAGGTTACTCAAAGTCTCAACTCCCAAAAATTTACATTCAGGCCTCCTATTGGCCATCTAGCTCTCGCAGTACATGTAGGCCAAGAACTTTTTTTCCGTTCCCCCCTTCAACCGTCATTTTCCGTTCCTAACTTTGAATACCCTTACTAGTTGCTAGTGCCGATACGCGTTCCCTACAAGGCCTGTCGCTAAAAATTGGCATTCAAGAGGAAACTCTGAAAATGCTTCTGGGCCTTTAACGATTCTACAAGTATAACCTGCGCATCATTAAGGTTTGTATCCAAAAGTGTGCTCGTGCCCTCAGTTTCCCCACGACACCTGTTGAGTTTCTTGGCGCCAGTCAGCCCATTCAAGCAGCGAGTGTCATGTGTTTCCAACCTATTGTTACTGAAAAGCGGGTGCAATGGTAGGGAATAATTAATCGGAACAAGGATGCCAGTCTCCTTGCGCAAACTCTTGGTTAGCATGCTACAGCAGAGTAACACATGATTTTTGGGTAATAATTTATTGCTTTGCGGAGAGATACTATCAATGCTTTGAACGGTGTAATAAGCATAGTTCTCTGAATTCCTGCCCATTCGGAATGTAAACATATGAAATGAAAAGGGGATGTGGATCTGAGTGGCTCGAGACAAGGCTACCTGCACTGTATTGTACCTCCGGATCCCCTTAGTGTTTCTAACGAATCAGCTCTCGGGCATTTGTGTAACGAGTTTCGCGTCCATTGTTGTCAAACGGCCACAAGGCTTGATCGACCCCGCATTTCCTCAACCCCAGGAAATTTCGTTCACGACCTCCGATTCAATCAACACCTCGCTCTCAACAACATTCAAAACAGTGAAAAGTGAAAAATGTCACAAGCCTTCAGCAATAACGATAACTGTACCATCATCGCGAATAGCTTTAACACCACCGCCCCCGATGAGAGACCTGAAATACTGGCTTGGCTATCTCCATTAGAGCCACGAGTGCGGCATCGAGACATCGGGGCCCGGCGAATCGACAGTATAGGAGCATGGCTGCTGCAAACTAAAGAATTCAAGTGCTGGAAGAATGGCAGTAGGGAGAATGGAGCTTATCGCCCAATCTTATTTTGCGATGGCAACCCGGGAGTGGGAAAGAGCCATATCGTGTAAGAGAGCGTGTGTCATTACGAAGCAAGAATGCTATAGCTAATAGGCTACGATGACAGTTCACTAGTTATAGATAAACTGTGCGACGATGCCGTGGAGGGAGATCCTACCGTTACGTGTTTTTACTTCGACTTTGCTGCTCGGAACGAACAGTCACCGACAAATATGCTTGGATCCCTGCTGAGACAGCTCATTAGCGGATGGGGGGGGGTTCCGGAAGTCATAGCCCGGGATTTTCAAAAAGAGAAAATGTCCATTGGGGGTAGAGGACTACAAGTTCAGGGAATTTTAAAAATGTTCCAGGAAATCGCAGCCACGAGGCGGGTATTTATATGTGTTGACGCACTTGATGAATGTGTGCCGGAGCACCGAATGGTGGTTCTTGAATCGTTAGGCAAGATCCTCCGGGGGTCTCCGGATACCCGCATATTTATGACCGGAAGACCACATGTGCGGAGTGAGGTGGAGAGGGAGTTGGGTGGAGCGGCAACCTTCATATTTATACGGCCTACGGATGATGGGATGCTCAGGTTTCTAAGCGAGAAACTCAGGAAGGACACAATACCGAATATGATGAGCAGTGCATTGGAGGAAGATATTATGAAAAGCATCCCCGCAATAAGTTCGGAAACGTATGTAGAAACGATACTAAAGTTGAAACTACCTCAAATCAATAGCTGATGTATTTGAACCTAGATTCCTGCTGGCCTCTCTCCACATCGAGGCAATCCTCAGAGGTACCACGGTCGCTTGGCGGAGAAAAACACTCAAGTCAATAAAAGATGGGGCAGGGTTAGGGGATACATACGGTGCGACACTGGAGCGTATCAAGGCCCAGGACGAGGAAAAGGCAAAGCTTGCGATGGCCGTTCTCACATGGGTCTGTCACTCGGAGCGGCCGTTACAGGTAGATGAGTTGTGCCATGCGCTAGCGGTGGAGGTAGGGGAAACGCATTTTGATCCCGAAAATGTTCCTTCCATCGGCACGTTGCTCGACTGCTGCCAAGGTTTAATCGCAGTGGATGCGGAGGCTTCGACGGTGCGGTTAATCCACTACACAGTCCAACAGTACCTTTGTAGTCATCCTGGTCTCTTCAGTAAACCTCACTCGACACTTGCAGAAACCTGCCTAACCTATCTAAATTCTCAACAAGTCAAGATCCTCCCATCCCGTTCTCTCCCACCCCCTCAAAGCACGTCATTCCTGAAATATTCTGCGAGATATTGGGGAATACATGCGAACAAGGATCTCTCAAACGATGCGAGGACACTTGCTCTAGAACTCTTGAACCAGTACGAGGACCACATATCTGCTGTATCACTTCTAGAGCAAGTAACGCATCCTAGATATAGCGGACTCATCACTCCTTCCCCGCGGTTCTCTGGGCTGCACTGCGCATCGTTCTTCGGGATTGTTGAACTTGTGACAATCTTGATAAATGCTGAGGGTTACAAGACCAACCAACGAGACTGTACGGGTCGTACACCGCTAGTGTGGGGTGCGAGAAATGGGCACGAAGGAGTGGTCAGATTATTGCTAGAAGGGGAAGATGTCGACCCCAACCGCTCGGATAAGGATGATCGAACACCACTCTGGTGGGCCGCTAATAAGGGACACGAAGGAGTGGTCAAGTTATTGCTGGAACGGGAAGGTGTCGACCCCAATCGCCCAGGTAAGGATGATGGAACACCACTCTCGTGGGCTGCTAGTAAGGGACACGAAGGAGTGGCCAAGTTATTGCTTGAACGGCAAGATGTCGATCCCAATCACCCGGATAAGGATGATCGAACACCACTCTCGTGGGCCGCTAGCCTGGGACACGAAGAAGCGGTCAAGTTATTGCTAGAACGGGAAGATGTCGATCCCAATCACCCGGATAAGGATGATGGAACACCACTCTCGTGGGCTGCTAGTAAGGGACACCAACGAGTGGTCAAGTTGTTACTTGAACGGGCAGATGTCGACCCCAATCACCCGGATAAGGATGATCGAACACCACTATGGTGGGCTGCTAATAAAGGACACCAAGTAGTGGTCAAGTTGTTACTTGAACGGGCAGATGTCGACCCCAATCACCCGGATAAGAAGGATCGAACACCACTCTGGTGGGCCGCTAATAAGGGACACCAAGGAGCGGTCAAGTTGTTACTTGAACGGGAAGATGTCGACCCCAATCACCTGGATAAGGATGATCGAACACCACTCTGGTGGGCAGCTAATAAGGGACGCGAAGGAGTGGTCAAGTTATTGCTAGAACGGGAAGATGTCGACCCCAATCACCCGGATAAGAATGATCGAACACCCATCTGGTGGGCTGCTAGCGTGGGACACGAAGGAGTGGTCAAGCTATTGCTAGGACGTGAAGATAGCGACCCCAATCGCCAGGATAAGAATGATCGAACACCACTCCTGCGGGCTGCTAGTCAGGGACACGAAGGAGTGGTCAAGTTATTGCTGGAGCGGGAAGATGTCGACCCCAATCACCCGGATAAGCACAGTGTCACTCCGCTCTCTTATGCTGCTCGACAGGGACATGGAAGAATCGTGCAGTTGTTGCAAGCTCGGACATTTGTTCAACCCCCAGATGCGTAGCTGCTCCGCCACCTATGACGCAACTATGGTGAAGTACAAGTACTGGGTGCTCTGTCAATTTCACTCAAACCCCGCTCGATTCCCCCCCTTTCCAGTCCCCGCTTTCCTCGGCCTCCGAGAGTCTTGTATATTCCATTCTTTGTATCACCATCCTGTGCGCTCTTTACGCCATATCGAATAACATAACCCTGATTCCCCCCAGCCGCCATTCCCAGGAATGCCACTCTTATGTAGGCATATACCCCCGAAGCCCTCGGATATTTGCTAACTTTTGCCAGCCAGATTCACGGACTTCTGTTCATTTTCCCCAGCGTACAGCAACCGGCGGACTATCCAATTTTTCAATTTCCTTGCCTTACCTCGGTTACCACTCCTCTATCGAATAGATTCCCTCTTTCAAAACTTCCACCCTTTCACCCCTCCTTTATGTATTTATTTCCCCCTTTTTTTCCCTTGCTAGCGATAGATAGATAGATAGATGGACGAATAGATCAACCTCGCATAGCGTTCTCTTTACAAATCCATGAGGACCTAACGTAGGCATCCCCGAACACACCATAAACAATAGAATCAAACCCCCATAATTGATATCCAGAACGATATTCTTCGCGACATCAATTAGCACTTGAATCCCTCATGCACCCGTGAAAACACTGGCCATTCCACCGAACCTATCTGATTCCTGCCAAGATTGATGCACTAGATTGGTGCTTTAATCATCTGGTAAGTTATCGTTAGCACCCTCAATATCAGCAGGAAGCCACCAACTTGATGAACCGCAATTATACGCCACCCCCTCAAGCCCACCATTGTACTGTAAATGCCCCAGAAATTTGAAGGTTTCGTAAAAGTTGTAACCATATTCACAATACACAATCTCAATCTAGGATACGCTGTTCTGCGACAATATTTCTAGAAAGCTAGAAAAACACATCGGTCAGTAGCCCCCAGGGTTTGAACATAGAACTTGGCCATTTATGGCGAGTAGGGAAGTAGGGGGTAGTGATGATGGGGGGTGGGAATATCACTGTATCTCTTTACAAGTTTTGTATTCTTGGCAGCCGTGGCTAGGACGGCTAAGATACATAAATTAGTTAGCCCGCCGTGTTAGGAGAACGGCAAACGGACAGTGTGTCAGGCTCTCCATTAAGTTATCCGATTACTTATACCCGGGTATGGACGAAAAAATCGGAAAACCACTTGCGCCGATCCCATACAAATCTCAATGGAGACAAGGGTTATGTTTTTCTCCCTCCCTACCCAAGTATGATACCTCAATACACAATTCGCGCATTGTGCCCCAGATGGCAGTTAGACTTGTTCTACCCTCAGCGAGGCTGGGAAATATTGGGAGGTGGGGTCTGATGATTAGAAATTTACCATACCCCGCCGAAGATGCTGCCTCGCCAAGGGCCCCCACGATCCAGCAGAAAACAGACTACTTGGGTGGAAGAATAAGTTTGCGCAATTCGCTCCCTGCTCAAATTCGTATTTTGGGTTGCCCAGGTTCGGTATTAACCAACCTAGCCGGCATAGAACAAATGATAATCTGCTACTGAATATCCTATGTTACGATTTCTAGAATCCTTCAATAGATTGTAAAAAGATAGGTCTGTGCACGGTGGGGGCAAAATGGATTGTTAAGTATAATATTTTCCATCCTACCCGAGTATTGTTTCTAACCTAGTTCACTACACTGCTGCTCACTTAATTCTCACAGCCTGACATATATCTGTGGCCGTGTTATCGCAGGTGACAATGTACTATGACAACCGAGGGTCGCTGATACTAATACATATTCACGTGCCACAACACTGCCACAGGTACCCGTCCATGAGAACTAAGTGAAGAGTAGTGTACTGTGGCGGGTCTTCCCGGGCAGGCGTTCTTTGGTGGGTGCTGGCAATCTTGACGGTTGACGGTTCCGGTGAAGGCCACCAGCAAGAGAAAACGAAGGAACTGAAATTTATAAATTGAAGTTGAAAGCCGAACACTGATGGTTATGATAAACCGGAGTGATCAGCTCTCAGAAAAGCGATGAACGATGATGAACGAAGAATGGTTCCCACTAACCGAAAAAAATCCCCACTTGACCTCCATCTTCCCCAGGAGTTTTCCACACTGATTAACTAACAAAAGCCCACGTCACTTGCGCGACTGCGTAACAAGCTAGGCAATCCACAACTATACGGAAAAGTAAAGGAGAGCTATCACCGGGTCCGACAACCAACCCAACCTGCATAGCGCAGAATCCAAGTTTGAGGAGAAAACGTGTTTAAGAGTGACACAATAGCGCTATCCACCGGTGAAGGAAATATCTCCCTCCCTAGGGCCTATCGCAGTATCATGAAACATCTACATTGTGGAAGTTTATTGTGCTGTTGCTAACTTCTTGTTCGACGAATTTCTTCGGGTCTGAAGAGGCCTATTTTACACTTCTTCCAGGTCTTGTCATCGGCATCCAAGACTTTTAGGTTAACTGATAAGTTAATAGCTTGCTTTCCTAACTCCTACCGGTATCGGGCTACTTTCGTACTACCCTCTTGTTGTGGATGGTGTGTCGCGCGTGCCGAATCCCTTCCTCTGTGGGTTATATGACCTATCCCTTAACCTGTACGATCGTTCACTCACTTTTAGCGTGGCACTAATAGGACGCTTGATATTATACCTTAAGAACTCGAATAATTAAACCTCGCGCTAAGAGGTTAAAGTAAGGTGAAGCAAGACGAAATCACGTAAATCCTGAAAGAATGCCCAAATCTGTAGCTGTCTTGGATTATCAAACAACTCTCGCGTCCAACATTTCCTTTCTCTTCTGTTTGATAATCCACACTAGCTACGGATTTGGACTTGATTTCCAGATTTGCGTGATTTGTCTCGCTTCACCTTATTTTAACCTCTTAGCGCGAGGTTCAATTATTCGAGTTCTTACGGTACAGGAAAAGTAATGATAGACAACACCCCAAGATAAATTAAAAGTACTTAGACATGTACAAGTACCATAGTTGGGAGCAAATCTACGCAGACAACTTGCTTTCCATCATGGCCATGCTGAGCGGTACTCATTTAGCACTATTCTGGGCCCTACACCACACAGTTTTTCATATCACAATTATCCAAATAGGCTAGTGTTTAAAGGGGCTGAATTATCTTAGCACCCTTTACGTTCATCATAATACTTACATCATCGCTGTCACAATTATTCCTAACTTTGCTCTCTTCAGTTAGTTCACCACTAATCGCTTCCACAGCCAGGTGTATCCGCACTTAGTGCGAGTGCTTGAAAACAGTTTAAGGGATTGCTATTCCGGATAATAATCGCTCTGAAGGTGACCTGACGATAAATTTCCTAATTGACTGGACAAGGTAAGGATAAAGGCTGGAACACTAGAACCAGTTGAGAAAGAAAGAGTGAAGCGTGGAGTGATAGACTTTCCTGTTGTGGTTGTGCGTCGCTTGGTCTAAGTTACATGAAAGGATCTATTTAAGTGGTAGGTCGCCCCGCCAAGCCCCACTATCGTGACAAATTTGGCCGGTACAAGAGCAAGCGCCGAACCTCTAAACTACCCTATTCCACATACTCGAGCAAACTCTCCTTTGAGATGCTATCGTAGATTAAAACATGATTTTTAGATATCATAACAATGTATGAATTCGGCAGTATTAGTTCCCCAAATTTCTCCCTCTTAGCAATGCATTAAAAGAAAAACCGCAATGACAAGCGTGTTTCAAGGTAGGGCCGCTACAAGTACGATATATCTCCCCACTTTCAGCTCTTGGCGTTTGTGTAACGAGTTTCGGGTCCATTGATTAGAAACTGTGCTGTCAATAAAGCACAAGGCTTTGTCTACCCCGCTTTTCCCCAATCCCTAGGAACTTCGTTCAACAAACTACAAGTTAATCAACACCTTGAAAAATGCTTCGAGCTCTTAACAATAACGATAACTCTTTCAACACCACTAACTCCTTCAACACCACCTTTAACTACACCTCCGATGAGAGATCTGAAATACTCGCATGGCTATCTCCATTAGAGCCACAGGTACGGCATCGAGACATTGCATCGAGGCGGGTCGATAGTATAGGAGCATGGCTGCTGGAAACGGAAGAATTTAAACGCTGGAACAATGGCAGTAGGGAGGATGGATCTTATCGCCCGATATTGTTTTGCGACGGCAACCCAGGAGTGGGAAAAAGCTATATCGTGTAAGAGGGCGTGTATCATTGCGGGAAATTAATGAATGCTATTGCTAATCGGCTACGATGACAGTTCACTGGTTATAGATAAGCTGTGCGACGATGCCGTCGAGGGAGATCCTGCCGTTACGTGTTTTTACTTCGACTTCGCTTCTCGGAATGAACAGTCACCCATAAATATGCTGGGCTCCCTGCTGAGACAGCTCGTGAGCGGACGGAGGGAAATTCCGGAGATGATAGCCCAGGATTTTCGTAAGGAGAAAATGTCCATCGGAGGTAGAGGGCTACAAGTTTTGCAAATTTTGGAGATGTTCCGGACAATCGCAGCCACGAGACGCACATTTATCTGTGTTGATGCACTTGATGAATGTGTGCCGGAGCATCGAATGATGGTTCTTGAATCCTTAGGCCAGATTCTACAGGGGTCTCCGGATACCCGCATATTTATGACCGGAAGACCACAGGTTCAGAGAGAGGTAGAGATGGAGTTGGGTGGAGCGGCAACCTTCAAATCTATACGGGCTACGCAAGATGGGCTGCTTGAGTTTCTGCGCGAGAAACTCAGGAAGGACACAATACCGAATATGACGAGCAGTGCATTGGAGGAAGACATTATGAAAAGCATCCCCGCAATAAGTTCAGAAACGTATGTAGAAACGAGACCAAGGTCGAAACTAGATCAAATCAATAACTAACGTATTTGAACCTAGATTCCTGCTGGCCTCTCTCCACATCGAGGCAATCCTCAGAGGTACCACGGTCGCTCGGCGGAGAAAAACACTCAAGTCAATAAAAGATGGGGCAGGGTTAGGGGATGCATACGGTGCGACACTGGAGCGTATCAAGGCTCAGGGCGAGGAAAAGGCAATGTTTGCGATGGCCGTTCTCACATGGGTCTGTCACTCGGAGCGGCCGTTACAGGTAGATGAGTTGTGCCATGCGCTAGCGGTGGAGGTAGGAGAAACGGATTTTGATCTGGAAAATATTCCTTCGATCGGCACGTTGCTCGACTGCTGCCAAGGCTTAATCACAGTCGACGAGGAGGCTTCGACGGTGCGATTAATCCACTATACAGTCCAACAGTACCTTTGTAGTCATCCTGGTCTCTTCACTAAACCTCACTCGACACTTGCAGAAACCTGCCTAACCTATCTAAATTCTCAACAAGTCAAGATCCTCTCATCCCGTTCTATCCCACCCCCTCAAAGTACGCCATTCCTGAAATATTCTGCCAGATATTGGGGAATACATACGAACAAGGATCTATCAGACGATGCGAGGACACTTGCCCTTGAACTCTTGAACCAGTACGAGGACCACATATCTGCTGTATCACTTCTAGAGCAGGTAACGCATCCTAGATATAGCGGACTCATCACTCCTTCCTCGCTGTTCTCTGGGCTACACTGCGCATCGTTCTTCGGGATTGTTGAACTTGTGACAATCTTGATAAATGCTGAGGGTTACAAGACCAACCAACGAGACCATACGGGTCGTACACCACTTTCGTGGGCTGCTAGTGAGGGACACGAAGGAGTGGTCAATTTACTGCTTGGACGGGCAGATGTCGATCCCAATCACCCGGATAAGGATGATGGAACACCACTCTCGTGGGCTGCTAATAAAGGGCACCAAGGAGTGGTCAAGTTGTTACTTGAACGGGCAGATGTCGACCCCAATCACCCGGATAAGGATGATCGAACACCACTCTGGTGGGCCGCTAATAGAGGACACCAAGGAGTGGTCAAGTTATTGCTGGAGCGGGAAGATGTCGACCCCAATCTCCCGGATAAGGATGATCGAACACCACTCTGGTGGGCTGCTAGCCTGGGACACGAAGGAGTGGTCAAGTTATTGCTGGAGTGGGAAGATGTCGACCCCAATCACCCAGATAAGGATGATCGAACACCACTCTGGTGGGCCGCTAGCCTGGGACACGAAGGAATGGTCAAGTTATTGCTGGAGCGGGAAGATGTCGACCCCAATCGCCCGGATAAGGATGATCGAACACCACTCTTGTGGGCCGCTAGCCTGGGACGCGAAGGAGTGGTCAAGTTATTGCTGGAGCGGGAAGATGTCGACCCCAATCACCCAGATAAGGATGATCGAACACCACTCTGGTGGGCCGCTAGCCTGGGACACGAAGGAGTGGTCAAGTTATTGCTGGAGCGGGAAGATGTCGACCCCAATCGCCCGGATAAGGATGATCGAACACCACTCTTGTGGGCCGCTAGCCTGGGACGCGAAGGAGTGGTCAAGTTATTGCTGGAGCGGGAAGATGTCGACCCCAATCACCCAGATAAGGATGATAGAACACCACTCTCGTCGGCCGCTAGCCTGGGACACGAAGGAGTGGTCAAGTTATTGCTGGAGCGGGAAGATGTCGACCCCAATCTCCCGGATAAGAAGGATCGAACACCACTCTGGTGGGCCGCTAATAGAGGACACCAAGGAGCGGTCAAGTTGTTACTTGAACGGGCAGATGTCGACCCCAATCACCCAGATAAGGATGATAGAACACCACTCTCGTGGGCCGCTAGCCTGGGACACGAAGGAGTGGTCAAGTTATTGCTGGAGCGGGAAGATGTCGACCCCAATCTCCCGGATAAGAAGGATCGAACACCACTCTGGTGGGCTGCTAGCCTGGGACACGAAGGAGTGGTCAAGTTATTGCTGGAGCGGGAAGATGTCGACCCCAATCACCCGGATAAGGATGATCGAACACCACTCTGGTGGGCCGCTAATAGAGGACACGAAGGAGTGGTCAAGTTGTTACTTGAACGGGCAGATGTCGACCCCAATCACCCGGATAAGGATGATCGAACACCACTCTCGTGGGCCGCTAGCCTGGGACGCGAAGAGGCGGTCAAGTTGTTGCTGGAACGGGAAGGTGTCGACCCCAATCGCCCAGATACGCACAGTGTCACTCCGCTCTCTTATGCTGCTCGACAGGGACATGCAAGAATCGTGCAGTTGTTGCAAGCTCGGACATTTGTTCAACTCCCAGATGCGTAGCTGCTCCGCCACCTATGACGCAACTATGGCGAAGTAGAAGTACTGGGCGCTCCGCCAACCTCACTCAAACCCTGCTGGATTCCCCCCCCTCCCAGTCCCAGCCTTCCTCAGCCCCCGAAAGTCTTTGTATGTTTCATTCCTTGTGCCAGCTTCCTCTGCGCTCTTTACCCCATTCCGAATAACATAATCCTGATTCCCCCCAGCCGCCATTCCCGGGAATGCCACTTATATGTAGGCATATACCCCCCGAAGCCCTCGGATATTTGCTAAATTTGCTAACGTTTGCCAAGCAAGGCTCACAGACTTCTGTTCATTTTCTTCAGCGTACAGCAACGGACCATTCAGTTTTCCAACTTCCCTGCTTTGCCTTCGTTACCATTTCTTTATAGAATAAATTCCTTCTTTCAAAATCTCCTCCCTTTTATCCCCCTTTACATATATATTTCCTCCTTGTTTCCCTTCCCAGCGATAGATGGATAGACAAATAGATAAACCTCCCATAGCACTTTCTTTACAAATCCATGATGACCTAACGTAGGCACTCCCGAGCCCACCATGAATAAAACAATCAATCCCAAAAAATCAACATTCACAACGATATCCCTCGCGGCATCAATTAGCGCTCGAATCCCTCATGCACCGGGAAAAAAACACTGGCCATTCCACCGAACCTATCTGATTTCCTGCCAAGATTAGCGCACTAGATTGGAGCTTTACACATCTAGCAAGTTATCGCTAGCACCCTCAAATTCGCAGGAAAGCACAAACCTGATGAACCGCAATTATACGCCACCCCCTCAAGCCCACCTTTGTACCGTAGATGCGCCGGAAATTTGAATCGCGTAAAAGTGGTAACCATATCCAAAAACACAATTGAAATCCACGATACGCCGTTTTGCGACGATATTTCTAGCAAGCGCGAAAACCCCAAATCTATCAGTAGCCTGCAGGGTTTGAATATAGACCTTGGTGGTTGGCGGACGGTAGGGGTAGTTGGAGGGGAGGGGTGAGGTTATCACAGTATCACCTTCCCAGTTGTGTGGTGCCTTGACAAAATTAACCGTGCATCAACGAATAGGAAAAATTCCAGCCATGGTAACAGCACTCCCCCGCCAACCCCATTACCATGAAAATCAAAAAAAAAATGTAAAATATAAACACATGGTAGAATACATACTAGGAATTAATATCTGATCAAGAAGAATATCTTTAGGTGGTGTTGAAAATGCGATGTCGCGAGGAGAGTTGCCTTGTCATGGATCCTCGGTCTAAGGTTAATTTTGTGGACGGACAATGTATCCACCTTGGGCGACTCAGCAATGCAGCCACTGCACAGTGCCCTTCATGTTTTGACAGCCGCAAAATATCTATCTACTTGCAATTTCGATTGGAGCCTCCATCTCTTTTTTCCCTCAAAATGTCTTCGTCCCCACCAAAATCAGCGACTCAAACATACCCCCTCTCTCGCTACCCACCCCCACAGCCAGCATACCCCTCCTTCCCATTACTCGCTACAGCCGCCAAACATTCGATCCCCTCCCCAAGCTCCTCAGAATCAATCGTCCCCCTTGCCATTTGCTCCCCCGGCCACACTTTTGAAGTGCTCCGCCATGACACCCCGCCCTCCAGGACCACTGTAAAGAAAAATACCGCTTCATCCCGCCCAGTGGTAAAACCCCCACCCCACAAACACCACATAAACCGGGCGAGAAATGCGAAACACAAATGAGAGGTCACGTGAAAATAACTGAGACTCACTTCCGAATCCCCTGCTATGCAGAGTGGAAGAGAGTCCCTCACCCCAGTATGAACCAGGAATTATGTTCTAGCGGTCTATTGCAATGGACGCTAGTAACCTTTGAGTTTTTTCTGATAGGCTTTCTAGCCAGCTGAGCATTGCTCTACCTTCCACCACCAAGCAGAGTACTCACCGATGTCTAGTCATGGTTCATCACTCGATTCACCCAAGGGTGGTCTGTAGTGAAACCCTGGTGTGAATATCGACGAGTAAGAGAAAAAATGGTAGATTTGAAAAGATTGCTTTCTTGCTTGGATAGTACCTAAAACATGTCTCTATATAATCCAATAACCCCTTATTTGGTTGTCCGAATTTGGAGCACCATCAACCTTCAAACATCGGCCCCTTACTAGTCCCCTGACATAAGGGCCAAACATCTCCTAACTTAATGGTAGGTGTCTCCTAGCATTAAGACTAGTTTCATATCTGCATATTCCGATACATATTCCAACACTCCCACTCTTGTCGATATTCATAGATATCCGAACTTCCCGTACATCCCATACCATGCAACAAAAGAAATAAAATATAAAATAACTTCACAGCAGCTTTCCAGTAAAAAACCTCATCCACGTCCTTGTAGACGCTACCCTGTGGGAGGATGGGAAAAAGGTCGGCTCTGTAGTACATACTCCCACTGAAGTGAAAGGAAAAAGAACACAAGGAGAGAAAATAAAAATAAAAGAAAAGGAAAAATAATTTAAAGGTTCATCTTAATCCCATTCCTTCAACATGCCATTGGTGTATTTCTTTCGGCAGGGCTTTGGTCATGATGTCCGCTGTCATGTCGGCCGTCGGAACATATCTTAGGAGTATGTGCCTACCCGCAATCATTTCCTTCACATGATGGTGGCGTATGTCAATGTGTTTCGTTCGTTGATTTGGCCGACTATTACTCGCAATGTAGATTGCGCTCTGGTTGTCCATGTTGATGAGGAGAGGAGCAGTGGACGAGAGCGACATTTGCATTATCGTATCAGAGGGGAGCGAGTGGGTTGATTTTGCGAACGATAATTTGTTAGCCTTATTCTGAAGGGTGTTTGGAGAGGGAACAATAAAGTCATCCAGTAGTCTCTGAAAGAAGAGGCCATCCTTAACTGCATCGGAATATCCTATGTATTCCGCTTCTGTGCTAGAAAGCGCAACCATGGTCTGCTTCCTAGATCTCCAAGCTATAGCAGTGCCGTGCATAGTGAAGATATATCCGGATGTTGACTTCCGATCTCCTAAGTCTCCGGCCCAATCGGAGTCTGAAAATCCTCTCAGATGAGGGGAGACTTTGTCGCTAATGAGTTCGGCACCGCCTCTCGAAGTATAGGTAAGTACGAGCTGTTTGGTTTGTTGAATGTACCGGAGTACCCGCTTCGCTCGAAGAAGATGTTCCATCGTAGGAGACGAGTTGAACTTGCTTAGAACAGATATTGTATATGAAAGATCGGGCCGAGTTGCAGTCATCAAGTACATCAGACTTCCGACAAGCGACTGATATTCGCTTTTCTGATTTTCATCACAAACATCCTGTGGTGGCTCGGGAGAGTTATGAGATCTGGAATTGTTCAACTCGGATAGTGTCTTCTGGATTCCTTTCGCTTTCGTAACGGTATCGATTGGTGTTACGGTCCCATTGCAGGCCTCCATTTGAAACCGTTTGAGGACAGTCATGATGAATCTCTCTTGACTCAAGCGAATTGTGGTATACTTAGTCGTTTGGTCTAGCATCGAAGAACGATCGATATTGATGTTAAGGAACTGGCACGCTTGACCAAGGTCGGTCATTCGATATTTCTGTGAGAGAAGAGCTTTTAGGCGATTCACAGCATTCCGACTTGGCGATGCTAGGAGGAGATCATCAACGTATAGCAGGATAAATATGCGGCTTTCTGGGTTTCGTCCATTCCAGGAGGTATAGAGACTAGAGTCGTTCATAGACCTGGTAAAGCCTATTGAGTAGAGAAAAGTGTTAATATGTTCATTCCATAATCGTGGAGCTTCTTTCAAACCGTAGAGCGCCTTCTTCAGCTTGCACACTTTTTGTGCAGAGGTCACCTTTAAGCCTTCTGGAGGTTTCATGTAAGTATCACCTTTAATCCGGGGGTTAAGGAATGCCGTGACCACATCCATATGATCCAACTCCCACCTGTGGATGGCAGTCAAGGCAACCAGTAGCCGGAACGTCGTAAGGCTCGCCACTGGGGCATAGGTCTCTCCATAGTCCGTCTGCTCATACCCACGAACTACCAACCTCGCCTTGAACCTCTTAGAACCGTCATGATTCATCTTCGTCCTGAAGACCCACTTGCAGCTTATCAGCTTCATCTCATGCGAGGCATCAACCAAGTCCCATGTCTCATTCGTTCTCAGAGATCCAAGCTCCTCCCGAATGGCATCCTCCCACTCCCTAGCACACTCATGAGCTAGAGCTTCCCGGTAGCTAATCGGGTCGCCCACCTCTGTGCTCTCTACCCTTGCCGTATTTGCTCTCGCCATACCACCCAGCCTTCGGGACCTCCAGAGTGTCTCCACCTCCGGCCTCCGGATGCCTTCCTGCCTCCAGGTATCTCTTGACGATCCCACCCGGTCCTTCTGGGCCAGCCTTCCGCTCACCGTCTCTTCAGGCTCACCTTGCAGCACTGGGGGACTTCCAGAAATATTCTGCGTAGTCGGGACATGCGAGGGTGTGACACATGCGGGTCCAGGTATGGGGTGTACCCGTGGGAGGGATATCGGGCCGGTAGGAGCCACTTCTTCTGTTATGACAGGATTTCCTTGCGACACTACCTCATCGCAGGCATCTAAGGCACGACGCGGAACAGCCACTGGCCCATCATCCGGCTCAAGATGTCGGTCGAGAATTGCCGTTGGCGATAATTCCGGAAGACACTTTCCACCAACTCGCGACTCATCGAAATGCACATCTGATGCATGAACTATTCTGCCCAGCTGACCCCCATCGGGGTTCCACAAGCGCCAGATTTTGGCCGTATTGCCAACGTAGCCGACAAACACACACTCCACCGAGCGTGGTGCAAACTTTCCAACTCGAAGCTCCTTCGGAATGAGGTTATAGACGATGCAACCGAAGCGTCGCAGGTGGTTAAGGACAGGAGTTGTCCCATGGAGCATCTGGTAGGGCGTTTTCCCTCCAATCGATCTGGAAGGACTTCTGGCGTGAAGATAGGAAGCTGTGTTAACAGCCTCGGCCCAAAACGGATCATCGAGACGGGAGTCGATCATCATAGCCCGAGCCTTAGTAACCAACGTACGAATCAGACGCTCACTGACCCCTTTCTTATGTTGCGTATAGGGTGGTGATGGTTCATAACTAATACCAGAAACCCAGAGAATCCCGCGAAAGAATCCGTTATCATATTCTCCCCTTCCGTTGTCACACCAAAAGCGTTTTATTGGCCAATCTGGCCACTGTCGTTCCACCAGGTGCTGAAATTCCTGAAACCTGGATGTAACTTCATCCGCGGACTTAGTGCGTAGGAAATACACCCAAGAATAGCGAGAGTAATCATCGGCGTAGACAATGAAGTAACGAGCGCCAGCCATCGAAGGGGGAGTTATCGGACCGCAGAGATCGGAGTGGACAAGTTCGAATGGACGTTTTGTTCTTTCGACCGGCACCCTACTTATCTGACGCAGCTGCTTTGCCTTAATGCAAATCACACAGGTTGAGGGAGGGTCGACATCCCCATCCTCAGTATCCTCATCCGCTGGGCTGACATTTTCGACAACATCCTGGACTTGGATATCATCACATTTCCCGTGACAGACTCCCAAGAGCCTTGGAAACTGCGGTCATCCCAAGATGCCCGAGACGTTGATGCCATAAATGTAGCGAGGGCGACAAAGTCGCAAAGCTATGGCCAACTTGCAGTTTTCGCCTGGCAGCAGAGAGTTCGGAAGAAGTGCTTTGGAGACGAACATTAATTTTATTCGCCTCTCGAGGCAAGAAAGAGAGTGGTTGGAAAGGATGATTGTTTTGAGATCCAGAAGCAGAAGGTATGGATGTCGAGGTGTTTGCGGGGAGTAGGTGTGAGGCAGGGGAAGGTACGTGCGGTTTGCCAAGGAAGTGATAGATGCCGTCATGGTTAACGGTGCGCCCAACCAGTTCCGTCCCCACGAAACAGCGACCCCCAGGATGAAAAGAGAGGATAACACCCAACTCCGCCAAAGCACTCACTGAAAGCAAATACGCACGAAGCCTTGGGACAAATAAAGCTTCAATGTCCAACACCGTGCCCGAGGGCAAGAAAAGTCGAATTTTCCCTTTTGCAATTCCAGGAAGCGGAGTCCCATCACCGAGATAAACCAAAATTGGCCGAGCAAGAACCCTTAGGTTTGTCAAAAGGCCCCGATCAGGGCAGAGATTGTGGGAAGCCCAAGAGTCAATTAACCAACCATGCTTCACTTGCGCCGAGGATGCATTACTAACCATGAGTGCTTGGGCAATGGCAAAATTGTTCACATCTTCAAAGTGCTCCATCGCAGAGGGAGCAGGTTTTCCGCTAACACATAACGCAGTACCGGTATATGCTGCTGAACGCGGAGCTGAAGGCCCGGTAGAGGGTGACACAGCAGCCCCGTTGACATTTGCAATTGCTGCGACTCCAACCTCACGTTGGTACTGACGGCACCTATCCCTCCGGTGACCAGTCCTATTGCAATGCCAGCAGGTTCCCTTGAAACCAGATGCTGCGACGTTGTTGGACCTCGTATTCGGAATATCCCTGGTGGATGCCCGGTTGCGCAGATGTGACCTGGAGCCGGAATGGAAGCGAGCACGATACTTTCCTCGCGGTGATTGAAAGGATCGACGATGGTTCTGGTTTTGAGACTTGCAAGATTCATACGGCACCGACAGGAGCGCTGTGCCTGAGGTAAGGGAAGAGGCATCGGACCTGACCTGGTCATCAAGACGCTTCATTTTCTCGTGCTCCAGGAGAGCGTTAACGACATAGGTAATGTTCCTAAATTCTCCAGGATTGCCGTAAACTCGATCTCTAACGGTATAGAAGGCTTCCGGAATGGTGGTTAGAATTTTATCAATATAGGCGTCGTCCGATATCTTACTATAAGTATCCATTAAGTCATCGCGCAGGACACGAAGTCGCTCCAGGTAAACGCCAATACTACCGTCACGAGGGAGAGGCTTTTCACGATTAAACTGCCTAACAAGTGTGGAGATGGCAGTGGAGGAGTTCGTGTCGAGTCTGGCATGAAGAGTTGCCCAGATCTCAGATGGCTCAGTAAGTCCCTGAACATACGCACGGGTGGCACGCGTGCAAGAGCCAACTAACATGCCATAGGCAAGGGCTTTCCGAGATAGATATTTGTCCATGGCATTAAAGGCGGCCACGGAGTTACCGTTCTGAGGGGGTTCTTCGGCTGCAAGCACGATTTCTATTGCACGGGAAGCGGTGAGGAGGATGACAATGTTAGTCTTCCAGCGACTAAAATTGTCCGTAGTAAGCTTCGCACAGCCCCCGGCAGGGCAGTGAAAATAGGTGTTGTCATCAGTGGAAATGATCGGTTTGAGGGTATTGTTTTCGTACGACATCCCGAGGTTTTTCTTTTTGAATTTAGAAGGACACGATTGGTGCTCGGAGTGCTTAGAGGTCGAGGTGGTCTTGTTGGTAATCGCAGTCCTTAGGCGTCAAAGGGCTCATAACCTGTAGTGAAACCCTGGTGTTAATATCGACGAGTAAGAGAAAAAATGGTAGATTTGAAAAGATTGCTTTCTTGCTTGGATAGTACCTAAAACATGTCTCTATATAATCCAATAACCCCTTATTTGGTTGTCCGAATTTGGAGCACCATCAACCTTCAAACATCGGCCCCTTACTAGTCCCCTGACGTAAGGGCCAAACATCTCCTAACTTAATGGTAGGTGTCTCCTAGCATTAAGACTAGTTTCATATCCGCATATTCCGATACATATTCCAACATGGTCACCCGTCATGATACCCAAAAAACCCTCCTTCACGCTAAACCAATCCATAAATATAGACCGCCATGCAACCCTCACTCCAGGAGACTAGGGTTTTTGCTTGTTAGGCTCTCTCACGCTTCGTCCCGTGCGGGGTCTTTACCAGAGCTATTATTCATAACTATTATACCTCCTGTATTCACTACCCTTTAAGGTATAAATCTTGGCGCTTCAATATCGCTCCTCCCATCCCGTAAAAATATACCACCCCCGACGGGACTTAAGTTCAGGATGTCGCTCCCTCCCTCATTCCGGCCTCATGGAAGCAGGGGTATCTCTCCAAGACAGCATAATCCAGAACCCTTCCGCCGACCAGTTACCCTTTGCATGTTTTGGGCGCTGTGATCTTCCGGTACCTATCATAATTCCGCTGCGCGTTCAAACTTCAATTTTAAACGTCACCCCCATTCGACACCACTACCGTATTATAATCTGGCAAAAAGTCGGACTGACGCTGCTGAGGGTTTTCTTGAACCTGTCCAACCACCGTGGCCTATATGTTTAAACTGTGGCGAATTCGCCTTCTTCGCGCCCTCCTGTTGGCTCTGTTGCATTAGTTTCGCTTTAGCTCCAGTCCGACTTTTGCCAGATTGTACGGTAGTCCAAGCACTCCTCAAGCCCTCATCCATACAACAAATCACATCCCGACCTCCCACCCATAAACCAACCACGGACCATTCCCACACCACTTCCTTCTACCAGTCCCCCACTCTGGCGGGCATCCTCCAGCTCTATACCTCCGCCATCCCATCTACAGTATAATCCCCAATATCAACAAGCAATAAACCACGCTTCCACAACCCCCCTCTCACTCCTACACCAACCGTGGGGCAACCCGAGCCTACACCCGCCGCTATCTCTAAGCCAGCGCGCCACTCCCCGAGTTAGCTTCCTTCACCGGACCTTCATACAGGATCACTCTCCGAGTGCATCTCTTCGTCGCTGCGATCACCGGATATAGAGTCTATGCTTCGGCGAGATAGAAGCTTCCGTAGGGCTACTTTGCGTAGTAGGAGAGGTGGGAGGGGGGGTTAGTCACGGTTTATAATGTGTGCGCCGGGGACTAAGGCCGGGTGATTGGATTGGGATTGGGGGGTATTGGGTGATGGTGGGGGTCACGGTTAGGTTATGGCGGTGGCATTACTTGTATAGGTACTCGTACAAGGCAGGGATTGATGGATAGTCGGCTACCGTAAAATCTCGTGAAATCCACTATCTCCATCAGCTCCTAATCTCCGGATTCTCAGTCAAAAGTCCCCAAGAAGGATTAGTGCTTTCCTGACACGGTATAGCCTGAGTCATTCTGTCTTGTTGGATCTCGTTAGCTTGACAAACTAAACCTATCGTGGGCTGATGTCGCGATTTACAGGGATATTCGTCACAGCTCGGAGATAGTGGATTTCACGAGATTATACGGTAGAGGATTGATGTAAGGTCCTGACAGGTGCGGTGGTTTGGTACTACGCGGGAGTGTGTGGGGGCCGACCCAACCCTCGGACTGTTTAGCGTAAAGTTAGCTCGCACACCAACTCGAGTATCGGATTGACTATTTCGTTGAGATCGCGTTAGTCGGGTTTAAGATCTCACTAAATGGGATTGTGTATATGCGCAAGCTATCCATGAGTAATTCACACAAGGCGGGTCAAGCATGTTTAGGCATTGCCAAATTTATTTATTTATTTAGAAATCTGCACTCAAGCTAGGTCTAATTCTACATTTGAGCGGTAGCACCAAGACACCTCAATTCTTCGGCGCGGATCCCGCAGTGACAAATGAGTTTGTAGAGCAACCCGATGGCGTAACCGTCCTCGCCAGCCATTCTTCACCAGAGTTCGCATCTGAGACCGAGCAGGAAGATACCTCGGGAATAGTTGAAAGTCTCTCGGAACCATCTGTTTCGGAAGAGTATTCTGGTTGCTCAACTGGCATCCCCGCGAGAGGCGCGGATGGTAGACTGTTGGCATACGGTTCAATTGGGTTGTCCCTTCTAGGCATCGATGACACCTCACCGATGTGCAATTCATCTTGGTGTGGTTTGCGAGGTTGGTAACCTCTTTCGTCATAGTGGCCGGCGGGTTCAATAATATTGAAGTATGCTTCGTCCTTGATCTCTGGGTAGTTTTTCAAGATGTTGGATAGGGACTGCATGCCACCCAAAACCTTTTCCTCTTCGTAGCGCCGACCGACGAGCTGCATCGCAATCGGTTGGTTATACATTTCGCGGGGATCGTCTAGAAAGCTTGTTAGTTGAAATCGCTGCTTTTAGAAATACGGGAGACAAACATAATTTCCAATTAGCTGCATCGAAGGTATTTCTCGGCTTATACTGCTTCCACTCGCAATCGGTTTCATGGATTTTAATTGCATCTTCTGAAACGTAGCCAAGGTTTGGAAGCACAACCGCAGTATAATCAAGCACGTTCCAGATCTTGGTATAACCTACCCACAAGGTATGCTTATGCTTAACGCCAACATGCGGCATTACAGGAGTTAGAAGGATATCCAGTCCTGCGTTATTCCAACGATCAAGGTACGCCTTTTGAATTTTGCGCTTCTCGACCGAGAGCTTCCAGTACGAGGGTATATCGATCGCATTAGTAGCCATTTGGGGACCAAAAAGCTTCTCACAATGTTCAATGTAATCTTCCCCAGAAGCCTCAATAGCTGAACGAACATCTACACCTCCATCAGCTTTGTAGAATTCATCCATTACAGCGACCCCTTCAGAGTGGAGATCCGGTTTCCAAGGAATAATTTCATGGCCATTTCTTTCGAGGACTGTGGCGGTCCACTTGAGGAGCCGGGCAATTGGAGGGTGGACCCTAACAACACCATCGTCAATCATGAGGCCGATTCGAAGTTTCTTGCTCAGTAACGTCGACTGGTAGAGATCCTCCCGCCAGGGTATTGGGACCACTTTTGGATCAAGGTTATGGGCATCCGATTGGATCACTTGGCGCGTTATGAAGGTAAGGGATTCAGGAGTACGAGTCATTGGTCCAATTACTGAGGGAACGTGCTCTTGTCCATCTGTAGAGACTGTAACACCATAGTACGGAAGCCGGTAGCTCTATTCTTCATCAGCAGAGAATAATCATAGAGGGGAAGATGGCTCACACTTGGCCGGAGCCCCCAGCATCCCACCAGTGCTGATGGGATCCTGCAACTTCCTCCGATATCTGTTCCCCAGCCCACAAGAGTACCTTTCATTGCGAGGAGAACAGCCTCACCTCCAGTACTCCCACCGGGTGTGTAATCGAGATTCCTTGGATTGTTTGTACGCCCCCATATGTTATTATCAGTCTCACACCACATCAGGCTTTGTGGAACATTTGTTTTAGCAAAAACTATTGCACCTTGTTCCTGGAGCACCTCGACCAATGTTGATGGAGGCAGGTCTCTTTCATTGCCGATGAAAGATGCGTATCCTATAGTCGAATCGAACCCGGCGACATTGAACTGATCTTTAACGGTGAATGGTAGGCCGTGAAGAGGGCCGCGCTGGCCCGGTAGTAACCGATCTAACGCTCGCGCTCTCGTTAAAGCTTGAATAAACATAATCTCGGTCAAGCAATTCGTCTATTTAAATCAGTCTTGGACATCCAACCGTCGGGAAAGGAAATATACCAACTGGTGGACGATAGTTGCACTGCAAACTCAAATTAACCCCTAGCTCTCTACTACTCTACTCCAAGACCACTCACCGTTTTATATACGCTACCATCACATCGAGACATTTCCATTGCCCAGTTCTAAGTTTCTCCAGCACCAGTTCAATGTCCGCAAATTCGGTCATCTCGAAATCTGTGTACGAGAGGATATCCTGGTTGACCTCCCATTGAAAAAAGTCGACAACTTTCCTAATTTCAGGTGGCGGAAGTCTCGTATCAGGGATCTTAAAGAAAGCGATTAACCGCTCACGTCGCGCCCGCTTGTTCTCACAACTTATCTTCCAACCCGGTTCACCAACCACAATACTCGATTCAGAACCCGCAGAGCCTCCGAAATTATCCGGATCAGCTCTTTGATTGTTGTCTACCGTCCCATCATCAGAAGAGGTCTCGCTTCCGTATATAGCCATCGTCGACCAAGCCTCCGGGGTTGGTATGTCCTCCAACGTCAAAGACCTTTGGCACCCGAGTCCAACACCGTCAAAGCTGGTTATCCCCCGATTATATGGAACGCTAGCAAAGCGGCGATGCCGAGTCAATATAAGCGGAGTTGGAGCCCTAGTGGGATTAAAATTTTCAAGCTGATTTATGAGTGATCGCGTAGGTGCAGTGTTATCGGGATAGTGGGTCTCGCCCCGCTTTTCCTCGTTGTCGACAAATGCACGGAAGCCCACGGTTCTTCCTGGTTCCGCCGAAGAGGTACGGTTACTGTCGGCATTGTAGTTGTCAGCCGCATATCTTTCCCTGTTAACAGGTCTAGAGTAAGCGAGATCGAAATAAGAATCAGATGAAGTACTAGTGGGAACAGAGCTTCCCCTTCTATGCTTTTTCCGACAATTCGAACTCTCACGAGAACTAGAGTCTGAGGAATCGGGCACAGGAAGATTGACGCTGGAGATTAAAGGCTCGCGTTCTTGAGGCGTGCCATCTAAGCCAGGCCTATGCAGTCCCACCCCGAGTTTCTTAGTTAGGAACATTCCGACAAAGTCACGGTTAAAACCTGGAAAACTGGAATGATGGGGTTGGCGGGTGGGATGGGAGGCAGAATGGGGGAGGAAGAGGAGAGTACAGAGTTGAAGAAGGAATAAATATGAGGCTTCATATCGTTAAATCTTTGAAGACCTAATCTCAGTAGAAACGGAGGCTATAGGGGACGTGAATGAAAATTTGAGGGTTTCGTTTGCTTGGTTGAGGCATAGGGTCATAGATAGCGTTGTTGGCACGACGTTACCAGAGTTTGTGCCATGGCACAACCCTCCAAATCGATGTGCCCGGCACGGCACAATGTTGTGCCCAGGCAATATATGTACCAATAAAATGACTTTGTAAGAAGAAAAAAAGGAGAAACTCTCTACAAGCCCAATTTACATTGAATATCCCCCATTTGCATCCTTGTAAGTTCTCACTGGGCTGAAGAACTCCAATATTTGCTTCCTCAATTGCACAAACTTGTCTACGACAATAGAATTGTTCAAGGTTGTGCCATCGGCCAATCTCACCACACTCTGGCACATCGTTGTGCCATGCCGGGCACATTGGCATGGCACAAGGCACTTCAAGTGCCAACAACGCTAGTCATAGAGTATCATACCCGTATATCATACACGAGAATCGATCTTGAACCTACAATTTAAAAAAAGGTCCTACAATTACTAGGACCGTAGCATATCGTAGCCCGTTCAGTAGGGTACCCTACGGCATCCACCCTCACTCATCAACATTCTGATTTAATAATGAGGGCGCGTGAATGTTGTTGTCAAACAAGGAAGCTTATCAATTGACTTACTCATAATTACCCGGTGTTTGTAAGTCGGACTACTATCGCCTGTCGCCTGCCACTTCCCATTTCCAAACTTTGACCCCAACATCACCACTGCCTCCCATCGCCAACTTAATCCCCATTCTCCCCCACATTTTCCATCGCATTATACCCCTAAACACACTAGTTACCGGTCGTGTGATCCCCAATGAATCTTTTTCCCAGACGCTACGAGCCCCGGCAACATCATGGAATCACGCGTCGACGCTCCTGAGACACCCCTTTCTCACCACCCCTTCCCTTTCCCACCTCGCGCAGGAACCGACTTCCACCTTTCACCATTCAGCCTCCTATTAGTCCTCAGCCTTTCCCACAAGCTTCTCCCGAAATTCAATTCCCTAGGAAAAGATCAGTCTCCGAAATGTCCCCTGCCAGACCCCCCGAGCACCATACCAATACCGAGACCACTCATGTTCTTGTCGTAGGAGCTGGCCCTGCTGGCCTTATGCTTGCGTATTTGCTTCAACCACCCTAAATCAGTTGTTCCTCAAAAACTAATTGATTACGACCCTAGAGCTCAGCTTGTCCGAGCGGGCATTCCCATCAAGGTGATTGATGAGCGAGCCGACAAGACTCTCACCGGACGAGCGGATGGTCTTCAACCAAAGACTCTCGAGACCTTCAAACAACTTGGAATTGCCGATGGGATACTAAGAAAAGGTGCCAAGATCTACGATAACTCGTTCTGGAACTCCTACCCCGGCAAAAAGCTTCATCGCACGAAGCGCGACACCCACTACCCGCCAGTTGTCGACGTGTTGGAGCCGTACATTCTACTTGTGCATCAGGGGATGGTTGAGGACTTGTTCCTGGAGGACATGGAGACTAGGGGCGTTGGCGTTCAACGGTTGAGCACGTTTGATTCATACATCCTTGACGAAAATCCAAATGCCGAGTATCCCATCATCGCAAAGTACAAGCACAACGGAGAAGACAAGGTTGTCAGGGCAAAGTATCTTGTCGGATGTGATGGCGCACACAGCGCCGTTAGACGTAGTATGCCCGGAACCGAGATGCAGGGAGAAAGTGTAGACGTGTTTTGGGGAGTCTTGGACGGCGTTATTGAGACGGATTTCCCGGATTTATGGAGCAAATGGTAAATCTTTCTCTAATATTACAGAGGCGATGCTGATAGATATAGTATTATTTCTTCCCATGATAAAGGAACCATTCTGTCTATCCCTCGGGAGAGGAATATGACTCGTCTCTACATTGAGCTCAGCACCGGATCGGCGGGCACCGAGATATCCAAGGCTATCGCGAATCAAGATTTTGTCATGGCTCGCGGGAAAGAAATATTTGCGCCATTCACCGTGAACTGGAAGAGCGTCGAATGGTTCAGCTGTTATCAAAGTAATTCCGACTGCCCCCTAGTTTATTGACACTACTAAGTTTATTAGTTGGTCAAAGAGTGGCTTCGAACTTCTCTCACGCAAACCGTGTTTTCATCGCCGGAGATGCCTCTCACACGCATTCACCCAAAGCCGCCCAGGGAATGAATGTTTCCATACATGACACCTTCAATCTCGCTTGGAAATTATCCTTAGTGCTGAACTCAGTCTCGCCAACTTCTCTTCTAGAGTCCTACCCAACCGAGCGTCGCAAGATTGCTCTGGATCTCATATCCTTCGATTACGAACACGCAAACGCTTTCGTCAAGAACGACCAAGTAGCTCTCGCCGAAAATTTTGCCAAAAACATCCGCTTTATTTCCGGTGTAGGCGCTATCTATGCTACCAATACTCCCCTCACAATTCCTTCCTCGACATCCGGGCTCGGGTTGATTCCCGGTGAACTGCTTCTTCCTGCCAGGGCTACTCGATACGTTGATACGAATCCGGTGGACATCCAATTGGACATCCCTCTGAGAAACCAGTTCAAGGTATACTTCCTTACAAGCAATTACCACTCTGCCCTCCAACTACTCTCGGAGATTTGCTCGGGAATTTCGGCCCCAAATACCATCATCTCCCGTGCCTCCAAGAAATCCATTCACTTGCCACACTCCCCTCCAAAAGTTGAAATTGACGAATACATTCAACCTGATCGCTACATTATCCCCAACCTCTCTCGTATCTTCACCTTCGGGGCCATCACACAAAGCCCGCAAAGGGATATCGAATTTACAGACTTGCCAGAATTACTTCAACCTTACAAGTGGACACTCTATAACGACAATTTGGGGGAAAATGTCAGTCCTACGAAGAAGTGGGCAGGTAAGCGCGGTTTGAGTGACGGTGAGGTGATGACCGCTGTGGTTAGACCTGACGGATATGTTGGTGGCACAGAGGTTTGGGGACAGGGCATGGGGGAGAAAGCTGTTGGCTGGTTTGAGGAATACCTTGAGGGTGTGCTAGCTGTTTAATCGCTCGATACATTTCGGATTATTTGCACATGTTTGGTCAATGGCTTGCCGTTTAAGAGCTTTCCCTGTCCCCGTAGCAAGAATTGAGAAAAAATTGCACCTCCCAGACACGAGTGCGCCGCGCACTGACAAAACACACATTGATCAAGACCATCCCGAAGATGCTAGCTCGTGTGGGAAGCACCGGGCATAGAATATCACTCGATTCGAGACCCTCCATACCTGTCAAGAAGTGGTCGTTTTTGTAGTGCAGCGGAAGATTGTTGATTAAGTTCTCTAGCTAGCTAAGCGGAACATGAACGGTATAAGCATACCCTATCGTGATGACGCGACCCATGATGTAGAATACACACTTCCGCGTACGCCCTCTCATCCGCAATAGTGAGTAGGAAGCCTTGAGCAAATCTCTCGTACCTCCGCCTAGAGGATCATTTCTCAACCCATTCCTCAACAGTACCGCCGTAATTAGGGTAAATAGAAGACAAAAATATAGGGGTGCAAGCGGTAGAAGCGACTCGCTTGACTTTAGAAGAGGGATAAACAAGTCCTTTAAATACATGAAAACTCTCCCGTAGCTGTCACCCTACCATATATCAACTTCTCGTTGACGCAACTCGTGGTAGTCTGAATGGCGATCTCGGGCGACCACCTCTCGTGATACCAAACACTACACTTCTCACACATCCTTATGAAATTTCGCTTTTAGGCTATGATGTTCTCATTGGCGCAAACCGCTCTACGCCTAGCCCTTCCAATCCTCCGATCGAACGGCATATGTGGCAGGTTTTCTCGATGGATACGAGTGCTGTAGAGTGCTATAGAGCTCTGTTTTTATTTATTCACTGTGTGATATCGCTGGCGGGGGAAGCTTGATCAACACAGGCCCCCTCTCGCGTAATTTTATTAGGGTTTGCGATGTTGGTATGATATCATATCATACCGGGGGTGTACTTGTCCCAGGCCATAAGTACCCGAAAATGAAGGGGGATCATTTGTATGGGGGCACAGACACGCACGGATGTTTTGCCATATATTTCTTTAATCCCTGTTTTCGGGTACTTATGGCCTGGGACAAGTAGTCATTCTGCACCGGTAGGGGTTCGGGGAAGGGCAGGTGTCTTGATCTATGATACCGTAAAAACCAAAACAAACTAACGAAAAATGTGCCACGCCGCCGGACCCGCCTCCTCTGGTAAGATCTGGTGTCTTTTTATTATGATACTCTTATACATCTTTCAGAGCGCCTGAACAGCTCTTTTTTTTGCATTGTGTTTTTCGCCCCCTTTTCCACAGTACGGTAGGGAGTTCTGGACTATGATACATAGCACATTTTTCGTTTATTTTAGTTTTTACGGTATTATACTTGAAGCTGCATGATGATAATACTATGTGGGATTAAATTGAGAAGCGTGCAATGATGGGAGAGTAAATTTTGGGTCGCCCGTTCGTTCGTCTGAATAACATAGAGCACTTCTCTCGGAGGGTTTTGGTCATTGTTTGGTTGGGGTACGGTGCGTACTCTTGCCGCTCGGCAAAATGTGAAAAAGGAAAAGGATGGGAGTTGCTTTCGTGAGAGCGCAATTGATATAGTTGTGGAAGGTTGGGTTAACGGGAGAGACAATGTGGACTTGTAAGAATGTTGATCGTGTTCTGAGGGTAAAGGGAGTTTAGTATATTTACGGGAAGTAATGGCCTGCGATAGGTTATTCGCAATGCTATGCTAGATAGGGGGGCATAAGGAGGCCGGTCATGCTAAAATAAGGAAGAGTTAAGATAATAATATTACCACTATGAGATAATAAATTATGAAAAATATTCGGGGGGCGGGAGGTTTTTGAAACGAAAGAAAAAGGGATGTTTTTAGATTTAACAAAGTTATATATATTCAAGCAGAAGATTTATTTCCATATTATTATATAATCTTGTATATTGGCTTCTTCCTCTCTAGTATTCCATGTTATTAAGATTCAGTAATCTTTCTCTTTGCGGTTCTGTTCTGAATATGGAATTGGCATTGACACATAATATAGTGATTGGGTAATTTATTACTACTACTAATCTTGAATCCGGAAGCTTTCAACATGGGTTTCTCAGTATTGGAGGGACATTATAGTTAGGGAAAATTGATACACGTCGTTAAATGGCATTATCGGAATTCCTTCTGTTCTCCGGCGTTCCTGTGTGGGTAATGGCACTTCCGAAAGACATTGCTCCGGTTGAACTATGATACGAAGCAAATTTATTAGAGAGGTGGTAAGTAAGCACAAGAGACGGATTAAGTAGAGCCGTTCATCTCAACCTGAGTGATGAAATGAAATAAATATGAGGAAAAAAAGTGATGAGAGTTGATTGTTTTCTGGTCTGGGTTCGGTGATGAGGTCCTGCTCTCCTCTGCTTTTCTCTTTTAGAAAACCCCTTTTCGCTACGGTGCTAAGCTACCAGAATAACGGTATCAAATATTCACGATCTTTTGAGTGCTGCTGCGTAATTTTCCCCATGGCCATCCACGTGACCGACAGCATGCTTCCAATCTCAACTAAATTAGCATCCATAGTCAATTTTTTGAACCAGTGCCCAATTATAAATTTATTCAGTCCGACCATTACAAAAAAAACCTAAATATACACCCCAGGACTCTCCCATCCCACCAGCCTGCTGGCCAGTATACACTTTAGTTCGCTGTTTTGCAGCGTTTCAATCGGTTTGATTGATGAAAATTTCTAAAACTCACCTTATTCGCAAGTACAGATCCAAACCATGAAAGCTAGCCCTTAACTCTAGCTTCCTAAGACTCTTGGTAACTCCTTATAGAACTATAGAAGAGCATTCTGCTAGTACCGATACTCCAACAAAGGAAATACCACCGGCATAAGCCGGGGGACGAACAATCTGGAAGCACCCCTTTCCCCTAAGCACAACTCCTCCACAAGGCGTTTTTCGCTTTGTTTTTTTCTTTTCACTTTACATTATTGCAGAGTGCAGGACGAGAAAAGTATCACAGCCTGAATCCTCATGTCGCCGGATTGAAGTTGGGGGGGGGGGGGGGGGTTGCTGCATCACCGTCAAAACGGGAGCAACTTGTCGGAAAATCTCTGCTACAGAGAGAGACGGGAGTGGGGGTCGTGGCACCCGGATGCTTATTCTGACCTCGGGCAGTGCTAGAATCTATGTCTAACTGAGGGCGTTTGAAAATTCTGGTCGTCAGCGGGTAGGCGGCTGTCCACCCGATCTAAAGAGATATCTCTCGTCATTTGCGGCCCTTGTCCCCGTCTCTGAACGGGACCACCGGGGGGGGGGGGGGTTGCTTGAACCCAATTTCCACTGCCCAGGAAAAAAAACGGGGAAAAAAAGTAATCTATCTGCTGAATACCGTAGCAGTTGCAACTACTGAACCAAGTGCTAATATGTCGTTAAGGTTGTCTCTCTTTCCATATACGGTATCTCTCAGATCGCTGAGCGGCTAGTTCTTCCTCGCCACCCGGAGAAAGAGGAAACGCTTCAAATAAAATCCTTGGCAATGACGTACTGTGCTATCATACCTTATCGGGTCCCGGAAAAAGCTCCCTGCAGAGTCGCAATTGGATGCGAGCGCGGCAGGTGCCGCAAGATTTGGCTAAACTGGAAATGGCGCGAGAGCGGCCAAATAAAGTGTGGCTCAATAAGCGAGCCAGAGTAAGATAAGCCCCGACAGGAAATTCTTTTCCTCGAAAAAGTAAAAACTCTCGTGGAAACAAGCATCCTGTGGTAAATGATCTTCAGAATCTAACTTCTACTCGAGTAGTGGGAAACTTTTCTTGCAAATCTCTCTCGCCTATTGTGTGGGGCCTTGTCTGACTGCTCTAGCGCCATTTCCAGTTTATCTTAACCAAATTTTGCGGGTAGATATATTAGTCACGTGGGTCCTGTAAGAAAAATCTAGTGAACCCACTGGCTGTTTTGAGCCTAGATAATACGGGTGACTAATATATCAATCGTCCGCGCTCGTGCCGTAATACGGTAGTTTGACACGCGATCACCTTCCCAAAAGTATAATAATATTATATGGAACTTAATATTTGTGGTGGAAAGGCATTTTGATCGTAATCCCAGGAACTACCTAGATCTAGGGGAAACACGCACTGAAACTACGACTTCGTACGACTTTTTTAAGAGACCTAGAATGCCCCAAATTGACTTTTTTTCCCGCCATAGAAGAAGCTTGGAGAAATCAATGCTCACTTCCAAGTATCATAGCCTTTGTTCCTCCGTCTGAACGTCGCGAGCAAAAGTATTGTATGCGTCCCAATCAGCCTCCACAGTCAATGTTTTTAAAGTTCTTGCCTGCGCACCAGCAGCCTTAATCTCACACGAGTAATTTTCAGGATCTTGTCGGTGACGTTTGCCGGGCTGTCACGGCCAATGATGGTTGTTCCGGGGATTCTTATTTTTCGGGAGTGCCGCCGGAAGGCTTTTGGTCAGGAAAATGTGCGCAAAGGTGGTCATTCGTGAAACATCGCGGCAACGGAACAAGCCTCAAACATCGAAGCTTGTACTGTGCCCCTTTCGTGGAGCTGGGCAATTTTTTCTAGTGTTCCACCTTGCGAATATCGGCATCTGAGTACTTGTTTCCATCTCACCAAGGGTTCCACTTTTTCAACTTTCCTTTTGTTCGATAGAAAGGCTTGGTTCCAAAAAGAAAAGAAAAAAGAAGGAAAAATCGCTTGCTTATTCTGCACAGAGTTGTATACGTCTCTAAGGTTTTCTCTTCGAAACTCATTGTTGCCGTCTGCTAATCAGACGTCCAGTTTTGGTCGTCTGGAGGACCTAGTTTGATCCAATCTGCACTATCGGTATGATTCCGGAAAAACTGGAATAATTGGCCTCGCGCTAGTCGTCTAGAATTCCCTCTTTGGATTAAGGGTGGAAATGCACAGCGAAAAAACTGTCCCTCAGCCCACCGCTGAGACAAACCAATAGCCTTGCCAGGAGAGGCAACTCCAACGTCCAGCGTGAGGTCCGATTATTCCAGTTTTCACGGTACCGCAAAAACTCTTCAAGTCTACTATCTGATCAGCCGCCATCGGCCCGTCAGACTAGCGAATACCGGATAGTGGGATCCAGCACCTCTACTTGGCTGATCTTACACTCGAGAAGGGGAGGTACCAGGAAAGCACTATTTTCAGGAGTTTTTGTCTCTGAATCCGGTTGGCGGGGGTAGTGGGTTTTAAAAGCCTTTATATGGCAATTGAACCTCGCTCTAGGGTATTGGAGTTGCTTCTCGTGCAAGTAGTAAGGTCTGTTATATCCTTCCCTTTGCTTGGCCTAGCGGAGGACCGAAAGTCAGTTTTTTTTGGGGTGATTCACCCCCAGCCCCCAGAGGAGAATTCTCAGCGCCTTAGCGCGAGCTTCAACTACTCGAGTGTACCTCAACTATGGCGCATAGCATACCTTTCGATTATTTGGGTTTCCACAAGTACTGTGGCATGGAATACCGGTAGCGAGCTTGGCTGGGATACCCGAAACCTCTAGCGCTGGGAGAATAAAGCTCTCCCACAACTATCATATGGAGCGGAGGCGGAACCTGCTCCGGCTAGGCACACTCTACCCGCCAAAAAAAAAAGTCTGTCCCTGACCTTTACCTACACGCCCGGGTGGGGGTTTAGAACTGCTCTTCACTCATGGTAACAGGTGGCGCCCTACTGACATTTTGCAGGGTGAGTTTTTTTTTTGAAATTTTTTATCATGAGTTCCCCTTGTTTGCCCTATGCATGGCAATTTTTATCTCTATCGACTATGGTACATTTCCCCAGTACCCGTCAATTGTGAGATCTCATGGTTGATTGCTTTCACAGTAAGGGAACCCCATGCTTCCGACAGTGCCTCCTCCGTTCTAGAAACAGTTGCAAGTGGAGCGCAGCCTGAACCGCCCTCCGGGCGTGTAACTAAAGGCCGGGGAGAGATTTTTTTTTCTCCAGCAGAGAATTTCCACCCGACCTTGCTAAGCCTGTTCTTGTTAGTGGTGATTGGCCGTTCCATATCACAGAACTGGGCCGTGTCTTCCCCACCGTCTGTTCGTACGAGTGCTCCATCAAACCACTGCAACGGCAATATTTCTGTCCGATTTCTTTTCGTCACGCGGACCGATACCCCTAACCATCAAGCCGCGATCTCTGGAATTTGGCTACTGTGCGCAGCTTAAACCCCCAACAAGGCGGCGGTGACCAATATCGCAAGTCGCTATTATTATGACTCGCTTGCCCCAAACCTTGAGCTTCATGGTCTACAGTGTGAATAAACACGGAGAAGGTATGCTACGTACAACGATGATGAGGTCTCTTCGGCATCGCCAAGTGTCGCTGGCCCCCGTCTTATCGCAGTTTATGGATCAGGGGTGAAAATACCTCGGGATCAACCCCCCTTACTCGGTTCACCTAGCATTTGGACGCGCCCCTCTCCCGAGACAAGCTATGATCCTTACATCCACTCATTGGCCATTAAAGAGCATTTGTGAATTACCAGGCAACCATCGACACAGACCCCCATTTGGAGACCAAAGCAGGAACCAGGCCAGGTATGGTCCGTCAGCAAGCACGGCAGATTGAGCTTGCGGGGGTCATATAAATTACCGAACCTCATTCGAGTAACACAATACTACGCCTCGTTTGCAAAATACTGGCAAGACTGACGCCGCTACCGCACCAAGTGGCATCCAAACATCCAGTCAGAGGCCGCGAAACAAAGCTCCGGACTCTACTAAGCCAACCATGCAGAGAAAAAAATGAACGAGCACGCCATTGTGCGTATTCCCCACTTTGAACTGGAAATGAGTGTCTACAATACATGGTGTCTCTGGACATATATGGTCATTTCGAAATGGTACTGTGCGAACCCGGTGGCGTTCTTACGCGAAATAGTGCTTAAGCTCAGTAACTATTCCGAAAATCCTACCAGGGTACAGTACCAGGGGGTGCTTTTCTACGAGGCAAGGCAGTTAAGTCAGCTAGAAAAATACTCCCTGTCTTGTACGAAAACTCTCAGCAGTGCTCAGGCTGCGGTTTGACCATTTCCGTTTCCGAAACATGGGGAAATCTTTGTTATTCTCGGGCGTAAGTTGTTTCCCCGGAATGAGTACGGGTTATTTGTGGCCAATGGTGGTCCTCCTGTCTGAATTTTTCGCGCTGTCCCACGTCGGAAAAAACGGAGAAATATGGGAATCGACTGGCTCGAACCACCAAACGATCCAATCAGAGTCCTGCGCGCCATTTTCCGATCTTCCTCCCCCGGGTGCTACATTGGGGTCCAGCGCCACCATATGACATCTTTTGTGGCGCAACGCTGGGCGCTGTGTTGCGTCAGACGGCTGAAGAGATTTTATCCAAGCTCCAACTGCATTTTCCTGAGTGATTATTCCGAATCGGTGAACTACCCGATTTCTTCCGACACGAGGGTGAATTTTCGGCTCCCCGATCGGGTGCGCGGTCTCCCTGGAATTTTGTTCGCTCCGCGCATTTCTCCTCCTCAATACGGTGCCCGACACATAACGATGGCCCCCCAAAAAGGGCTTCTATAATAGACCTGTCGAAACTCGACTATAATAACTATTTCCAGATTTAAATTCTTATATCGATAAGCCAGTTGCGAAATAACTACTGTTTAAAATCTCAAACATATTGTGTTGAGTGGATAAAGGAAGTAATTTGTAGGGGGTATTCAATCTTGGGCTGCAAATATTGCTGATCGAATTAAGCTAACCTTGCTGCAATCTAGTACTGTACTCGAGTAGATGCAGCCGTGGTAGCCCCCTCGCTCGGCTCGGATGCCTCTACTGACGGTACTGTACGGCACAGCCTCCCGACCGCCGGGATGGGAAAGACAGGGGTTGGGGATGTGAGAGCTCCTTACCCTTCCTAGCATTATTTACTCGGGTACAATACCAAATTAAATTACCTCTGATAGTAATGAGCACGGGGACTTCAAACCCTTGTCTTTCCCGTCACTTACGTCAATACCCGAGCACAGCACTAGTTCCAGGGTTCTGCGTGTACTACCATGCTAATGGTGATCTCATGACGCCTGGGACTGAGTCGCGCTCTGCAGGGCCTGGGGTGTGTATGAATAACTTGGGTGGTATTTGTTGATCAGGCCTCTCCGTGATAAGTATTAATGGCTACTTGACAGGGAAAAATGCGCGTCCTTGGAAAACATTTAGTCTAATGTTACACGGGGCTGGGGGAGGCAAGCGAGCAACCTGCGTATCGCCTCTTCTGATGCCAAGACAAAGCAGCGGGCTCGAGTGACAAGAGGTGAAGACTGGTGCCAACTCTTCATCACATGCCACAAGATTAGCGGGGCCCTCTGAGTCCAACGGTACTTGCAGTAATGGGGTACTTCCAGTGGCTTATGTCGGAGGATATTCCCTGGCCAACCACTTTTCCTCCTGCATAACAGTCCCTTATCACAACACCGTTACTTTTCAATAAATTCTACTAAGAGTTTCTTAATCTCCATCAGCCTACTATCCCCCAAGGTGCCGCCGGCCACTGAGCGCAGACATATCTGAGAATCTCAAATATGGGATGCTGCGGTCAAGCACATTTCCCAAGTGCCCCTTAGGCGTGTTATATGCGGGAGTGCTACTATGGGATCCCCTCGTGACCTCCGGTCTGACCATTAATGGGGGTCGCAAGTTTTTTTAGGTTGATGGCGAGGTTTAAGAAGGCTCCTAATACGTTCGCAAAATATATAGATGCCGAGCGGTAGGCTATTTGCCACCTGCATGCAGTGCCCCAGACCCTGGTATGAGCTGCGGGTATCTAACACGTTCGAACAACACCCGAGAGGTGGACTTGGGCTCAAGAGAAGCCGGCGAAAGTGGGAGTTTTTCTTGTTCTTTATGGTTAGTTGCGTGGGTGGGGATGTAGTCTTGGTAGTGGCCAAGGTGCGAACTCTCACATCTTCACGGTATGTCACTCGGACGCTATGATCGTCATCGGGTCTTCTAAACTATGGCGGGAATTGGGGGCGGCAGTTGTATGGTGGGCTGCAGTCCAGGAATAGTATGACCCCTAGATGCCGTATCAAGAGTCCATTACTACTCTCCTTTAGATAATTGTTTACGAGAGATAACCTAGGGGGGCAACGACCAATGGGAACGGTAACCAATATACCAAAAGCTATATTGCCAAAACGCTGATCCTTCTTAGAAGCACTTGCATTAGGACCTGGTGATTACAGGGCCGTCGGGGATTATGCATTTTGAGAGATTTACGGCGCTATGCTAAGTGGCTGCTCAAATCTCGCTCAACAGTAGATATAGTGTGGAAATTCGCACAATCCACTATTAGATAGGTAGCAGAACTAGACCGCAATGGTTTGGTGGGGAAAGTTGAGATATTATTAACGCCAGTTAGAGGGCTGAACTGACTTCCTTAACCTAGCTCGCTGTTTGGGGAGATAGAAAAAGCACTTCAAACCCTTGAACACGGCCATGCAATCCATTTGCCTCAAGGGAAGGTTTGGATGAGATAGCGGCAAAAAAATCAGTGTCAGGGTATCACCCTCACATATCCGCCGCATGAGCTACACATCAACCCTCCTCAAGCCTACCGGAGGCCACATCGGTGCACAAAGCATCACATGAACACCCCACCTGGGATCTCGTTGAGCTCTGCCGTCAAGGCATTGGTAGATCTTGGTGGCGAAACTCATGTAGTTGGACAATTAGCACTGTCCAATATAGCGCATAAACGTTTCCGGTAAACCTGACACACGCACAATACCGATATCGTGTGGAGCCCCAACTGGCGTGTCTGGTATTACTTCGTTTCAGCCCTTCGAAAAACACTCAAAAAAAGTAACCCTGTCCCAAACTATCCCCTCTTGTTTGCTTGGAATACGGGTGAAGGAGATAGCAGGCAAGGCCGATTGTACACTAAAAGATGGAGTTTTTGCGTACTGATATCAGCTTAAACTTTTGGCATTGGAGTGGAGATAATTTCGCGCATTGCTCCTGCTGCTTCTCCACTTTACCCCCTCCCCGTTTCAGGAATGTAGATACCGTTTCTGCTCCGCTAGTTGTTTCGAGTAGTACTCGAGCGAAAATCCTCCTGCATTATATCATGCCCACACCAAAAAGTGCATGCTACCGGTAGGCAATGTTGTTGGGGGTAATTTCAAACTCAGCAGTGGTAGACAGGGGGCTCCTTGAGCAAGGACTTTCTAAAAATTGATGCAGGTAAATTCCTAGAGGTGGCTAGAGTTATCCATGCTTGAAATTTAAATATTTTTGGGTGGTTGATGGTCATTCGGAATATCATACTCCTGTTTTTTTCCGGCGGAGAATCCCGGTGCCCCTTCTATTACCCCCTCCCCGCTTTGATGCTGGACTGCTTGAGTACCGTACCGGACATGCCAAGACGCAAACCAGAGTGATTACTCATGCCATGATACCCCCCCCCCCCGGCGATATCGAGCACTGTATCTTTCATTCTCCTTCCAACACCACGCCTTCAGTCCAGGGGCGGCCACACGCAGCCCCTCACAATAAAATCATACAATATACCCCCCCCAAAACCCCTCTTCCCATCAAAACAGAGGTCAAAATAAAGTGTGGCCCGAGATTTTTTTAAATCTATTTTTCCTACACACACAATACCAGGAACCTCCCCCCTCTTCCCAGCGATTATTTACTTTAGCTAATTAGTCTCATACCGGTAAGTGGGAGAAGCCCCCCCCCCCCGAAAACAAAGCCCTGTGGCGAGCGAAACACCCGCGGCAATGATAACCCCCTAAAGGCTACACTCTACTTAAACGAGCTAGCGTGTTTGGCCACACCTTCTTTTGACGTTCTGCAGTAGTGTGCGGGAGGCGGGCCGCTCTGCCACGTGGTAAAAGTAGGTTTATGGGTGATTTACCTCTTTATCGGTACCCGGCGGGGTATGTGTTCCAGGCCTGCCGGTATGTCAAAAGTCGTTAGATTATGGCCTCCTAGAGGGGGATAGCTGACTGGGAACTTTAAACCCCAACTTGGATTTGAGTTACTATGATACTATCATACTAATTGCTTACGCTAGGGTTGCCCTAGCCACTCTATCCGGTAATTCGATGGTTTGGCCCTTTTTTTAATCGCCGAGGGGAGAGAGGGAGGGGGAAAAGGTGGGAGACGGCAGCAAGTTGGTGGCGGGAAGACACGCGACAGATCTGCGGCAGTGTAATAAATGTCGCGTGGCAAGAGGCGGGATTCTCGCTAGGGTACCTACCATATACAGTACAGTACAGTAAGCTTTTTTAGCGTAAGGCTACTAAAAAACTAAACGCCCAAAAGCTTATGTTGGCTTGCTTTGCTTTGCTTCCGCTCTGGTATAGTTGGTTGCGGGAGCGGTTAAGTCAATTCAGAAGCACAGAGGGTGGTGGTGGTGCATGTGAGAGTTCCTCTGCCGGTATCCCGTCTTTAATGTCGTTCTATCGTCGCCACTATTTCTCGGCGGGAAATCTCACGGGTTGGCTTGCAGGATAGGCCTGGACTCACGCTAGCTTGCACCCCCCCCCCCCCACCTCTGTGCATAGAGAAAATAGGTATGCATATACAACTTCCCTGGTTTTCATAGCGCGAACGACGGTATGTAGAATACCAAGTCCACTACCCCACCCCATGGATAAGCAGCTAAGAGTATACGATAGCGGCAAGTCGTACCTGCCCGTCCCCCCGTCCCGTTGGAGAGTATTCCCACCTCCCTGGTTATGTCGTATACCTGCGCTTGTATCGCTGGATACATCTACGATACAAGCACTGGCTTCCACGCCACCGGATGGAAAAGGTGAGAATGCTGGGTGGCGCAACCCCTCAGCAAAGCACCCACAAGTACGATACAGCCGTCCCTTCCTTCCTTCCTTCCTTCCTTCCTTCCTTCCTTCCTTCCTTCCTTCCTTCCTCCCCCCCGCTCGGTGCCGCCCAACTACCGTACCGGTATTCCATTCCCTCTTACCATAGAGCACATCGTAAACCACCCCCCCCCCCCCCCGTGAAAAAGAAAGAAACGCGAGAATGGTAGAATCTAGTAGCATGATATACCCATTACCCAGCCAGTCCAACTTAATTATATCATACCGGCAATTTTTTTTTCTTTCTTTCTTGGAGGCCATAAGTAAGTCACACACACACCTTTCCCAAAACGCCATTTTGTCTCTCTCTTCGCGATATTCCCCGATGGCGATCTACGATTCTGTTCCACTGCAGGTTTATTAAATCGGAAATGTGTGTGTCTGCGCGTTTTTTCTTTTTTGCTTCTTCTTCTTTTGTTTTGTTTTCTTTTTTTATTTACACGTCTGTCATCACTAACTTACGGCGCTGTGAGTGGTGGTGAAATACTTACTATACAATCTGTCCTAGGTGAGCCTCTTGGAGATTGGAATACTGTACTGTACGTATGCATGGCGTTTTTTTCGCGGATGTATTTTACCTGGGCAACGGGGGGGTTGTTTCCATCCATCCACGTAATTGTTTACAGTATGGTTATGTTTGTTTGCGGGTGAGCTAACTTGCGGGAGGGAACCGGCCGGGGGGTGATGGTTAATTAAATAAATGTAGAAAAAAGTGAATTTTTTAAAAAAAGTATTAAAAAGAAAGAAGCCATCTGTGCACCCTTTTTTTTCCATCTGTTTGTCCTGTTTCAGATTCGGGGATGCCAGTATCTCTACCTCTCCCTTCAAAAGTGAGGGTAGGGTATGATAGCTACCGTATTACAGCGCCAGGCTACCACGAGGACGTGTAAGCGCGATGAATGAACCTTGCTACATCCAGTCATCCTGGATACCTGCCATATGGTGGCTGGCTGGATGACGACCGGTAGCACATCGTGGGCCATACCGTAGGGGAGATCTGCTGGCTGGCTGGTCATTCTCGAAGGTAATTGTTATAACTGTGAGGCTGTTTGCTTGATTGGTCGGTTTGGGGGGTGGAGGTTGTTCTCCGGTCGGTAGGGCGAGTGAGACCGGGGATCTGAGTTGATTCAGGGGTTGTTTGTTGCTGTACCAGGTTTTTATCATCATCATCATTATTATTATTACGATGCTTTTGGTTGGGGTCTTTATGGGTGGTGCGGTAACTGGAGTTTGCTTATAATGCGGGGTTTTTCTACTCTGTCCTTGCTTTTTTTTTCCTTACTTTTTTTGCCCTTTTTATTTGGTTCTTTCTGTGGTAGTGGGGGAGGGAAGGGGGGGGGGGGTTGCGGCTGATGCCACTAGTGCTCGAAAAAGTGCTATGCCAAACCACCGGCCGGGATCCTCCTTCACGGGGATCTTATTAGGGATAATTGGGATTTCAATTGCAAACTTTGATTAGTATGCTTTGGTACTCGGCATGTGTTCTCTTGTTTTTTTTCTCCGTTGGAGGTGTGTAGATGGAGGAAGGGGGTACTGTACTAGTAGCATATAATTTTGAAATTCTGTGCATTATGTATCGGGATAGATTATTATGGTGCCGGAAGACTATGTGATAAATTCGGGATCGATCTAGGTTATTTCTCGGCTCGTCTTGGCATTATTCCTCGGAATCCCAGTCGGTATAGTGGGGTGCTGCGCTCGTGGATGTGGTAGTGTCGCGGGGCATCATAATACGCAAATTATCGTGCTCGTGCTTGTGGGAAGGTTGGTTAGAATAATATCACGGGGATCTCCGATATGCTCCGGGGTGGGGGATGTTCGGAAAAACTGGTGTTGCACAAGTACTATACTTGAGCTGTTATGATCTGGTGGCGCTCGAATGGATAGATGGGGGGGGAATGTCGGGGGCCGTCCTAGCGAGCCAAGTACCGCATGTGAGCGGCATGTGTGTCCTGACAGCTTGGGCCAGGGGAGTAAAAAATAATTAGTTAATTCTGAGGTGCAGGTAAAGGAATACTAGCTTAATCGTGAACTGTATTTTGTGGAGAGCGTTGGGGGTGGTTGCCTAGGGGTAGGTAGGATATCTTGGTTTCGCTGAATTTTGCGTTTATCGGTATTCACAAGCGTTCCTCGACCGCTCCAGCTTGATCCCGGTACGGGCGGCACAAACCGGGAACCATGCCTTGTAGGTACGGTACTATGTTCACTGTTTGACAGTCCTGATAACCCGGGTGGTATGGTAGGTATGGTATTGTGCGAGGCTCCCTGGGTTTGAGGCGTTCTTGGGTGGGGAATGGCATGTCCAAAGCACAAAACGGTTTCGTCTTAGGAGCCTTGGTTCCTCCCCCCTGCTAAATGCAATGTCCAATAGGGAAGGTTCAATAAATAAGGAGAAGACGGGAGTCCGTTCATCCACTGTTATGGTTCTATTGGATTTTATGTAAAAGGATGGATGGTAAGAAAGTAGAGAACACGGACTTTAACAACAAAAAAACGACCCGCAATGTCCATGGGTCTCCACGCAACCGACCGCAAGTCCGTCCGCGTGTTCCATGGTATGGTATGGTAGGCACTTGTATAGTGAGATTTGAAAGGAACGTGAAATTATAGGTTTGTGGATTTGTTGATTGGATTTTGTAGTTGTGGTTATTAAGGAGGGGTTCGATTTTTCACTTCTTATTAAATTTTATTATTTTTTGTGATTGTCAAAAAGCGTTTGATAGGACAGAGCACTGTATGACAACCCTTCGATTGTCGATACTAATATTTAATTATTATCATCGCAAGGTACCAGTAGTAATAAAAATGTCAAACAATTTTACACAATCAGGCACCAGGCACCAGGCACCGTCCGCTTAAAGCCCTCCCTCCCTCCCGTACTGTACCATGATTAGTTCGTTAAACCCAATTGCAGTAGTGAGAGTACCCCTCCTTCCCACCTCCCTTTCCCCTCTTGAAAATCCTTATCTCTCTATCCTCCCACCAACGAGCGTAATACGATACGTGGCACAAACATTGATATCGGCGTTCACTAAAAATCGCAAAAATATCTCTACTAATCCCATACAATTTCGTATAGAGGCAAGGGCTCTGTTTTCCGATTTTTGTGGACACACCTGGGGGTGTACGGGTAACTTATTACAGACTGTCCCACGTCTTACATTCCACACACACACCCGGGGTGCGCACCCTTGGTTGTGCAAGATCTCAGATTTGGTGATACCCGCGAAACAGAGGCGCGATCCGATCTCACGATTAATGAAGGGAGGAAGGAAGGAAGGAAATAGCGAGAGTGGAGGTTTTGCATGGCTGGTGAGGTTGTCAATGGCGAGGAGGAGGGTAGGAAGAAGGAAAGGGTCTTGTGATCGACTCTTTCTTGCTTTCTTTTCTTCTTCGTAGTTAGGTAAGCTAAGTGAGAGAGAGGAAAAGCAGGAGGGCCGGGCTAGCATATTACTCGAGGGTTGATAGGTACAATGGAATTTCATAGGTCCTTTTCTTCCTCCGAAAGAAAGAAGGAAAGGAAGAAAGAAAGAGAGTTTTTTTCTCCTAGGGGTTCGTGGAGAACGAATTAGCTTCCCTGCATAAAGTACTAGGGTGCCTCGGAAGGGTCTAAAGCCACGCGATCATATCGAAAACTTTTGCCATCTGGGGAAGCGCAACACAATCCTTCCTGTTGAAAAAACTTTTTTCCATCCAGGAAGGGTTAGTTTTACCCCATTTGTCCCTTGACAACCACTGAGCCCCCGCCATTTTATCCCTGTTTTGTCGGGTGTGGGCCGAATCGAACTTCCACGCGACATTTAGGTTTTCCGTTAAATGCTCACGGGAGTACAGGGGCGGACGAACTCGGTGAGCAGCCACGAATCGAAAGAGGCAGAACCCGGCAACGCATGTCAGAGTTTTCGCCTGGGTTTTACGTTGTGTGTGTGTGTGGTCTGGGGTAACGTGTGAAGGGAGAGAAGCACAGGAAAAAAAAAAAGAGGGAAAAGGAGAAGAAAAGGAAAAGAGAAAAGAAGAGGAAAAGGAAAAGGAAAAGAAAAAGAAAAGAGACAATGGGGAGCGGGCAGAGTAGGGTGGTAGATGTCTCAGTGGGAAGAGGATGGAGGAGAATAAGGAAGAGCAAGCAAGCAAACAAGTTCGGCAGCAGGACTCAGCCCCCGGGCGTGATTTATCGGTTACAATAACTTACATAAAACTTTAACGGTTGCTTCTGTTCCTACGAAAGAAGCAAGCACGCAGGCAAGCAAGCGTCATTCGCTGCACAATTGCAGAATAATACAAGGTTCGCAGAGAAATCTTTCTTTTCTTTTCCTTTCTCCCTCATCCCATCTGTGCGATACGGTAATCTGGCCAACGATGCCAAAGCTTATCGCCGGTGCGCACAAGTCACAAGCCAAGCAAAGGCGAAGAAGAAAAAAATGGGAAGGAGAGGAAAAAAGAAAGGAAGGGAAAGGGGAGGGTGGGTTGACTGATGGGATTTTGTGATTGAACTACCGAGGGTGAAGGAATTGTATTCGAGTTGGGGACAGCATAGATGTGCCTAACGTAAGGTGTGATAGCTCACCAGAGCTAGCTACTGTCCGATGCGCTTGGACTTGTGATAGCAAGGCGAGAGGTGGGATTGGATCTGAGTTAGATTTGGATTCAGAGATGTGAAGGACGGAATTCTCCTTGTGCCTACCTGCATGGCCACTTTGACACTCGGATTATTGTACTTCCAGATTGGCCTGCATCGGGGGGGAGGGCTCTGCCGTCCTTGCGCTACGGATGGATCGGGGAGTGGGTGGTGGTGGTGGGTGGGCGGAGGGATGGGCTTGGGGATGGATGGATGGACATGCGGTGGTGCACATTATTGCGATCAAGACACAGTAAAGCCTTTAATGTGCGCTATACACACACCACTATGCACGACAAGAGCTACGGCCTGCTGGGAGGCTTTATATTGGCTTGAGCCTCCTACTTTCTCTTCTATTTAGACTCCAGACTTCCCATGCTTCGTCAGCTTGCAAAAGAAACAGGATTATTACCTCCGCCCGGTCTACGATACTGTACACATAGAGCTCAAAACAATTCCATACGAGAATAATTCGGAAAATTTTCCTAGCTTATATCCGACAGACGAAGAAAAATATAAAAACGAAACACCAATCAGAAATTGGGAGCTTTCGTGTACAGTACAGTACTTCCTCTATATTGTCCTCTCTTACAATTCATTTCAAACGTTATCTCCGTCCTCCCTACAGCCTGTGCCGCGTCCGTTCCTTGTGCTATAACCCCCACCAGAATCTATTCGAGATACAAAATACTTCCTTCACAACACTTACCCATACGATCCACACCTAACCTAGCCTTCGGTCCAGGAATAGAAACCGGATAGGAGATCGGGCCGCAAATGGATTCCTCACCCCAATCCTCACCCCAATCCTCACCCGGAACCTCCTCGCCGCCAAAGCCAAAACTTCGCAAATTCCTCTGCAAAGAGGAGGGCTGTAAGAAGGCGTTTACTCGCGCCGAGCACTTGCAGCGCCATGAGTTGAACCACCGGCCCTCGCTGAATACCTGTCAAAGGTGTCGTGCGCACTTTAATAGGCCAGATTTGCTGGGTAAGGGTTCTCCGATGTTCTATTCATGTTCTCAGAAGAGGGGGGGGGAGGATGTGGGCTTGGGGTTCGAGTGGCTGATGTACGATTTTCTCCGGTATGGTTAGACAGACATATGGAGCGACACGCGCAAAAGGATATATTAGCGGGTGGGGAAGGGCTGGGAATCCTCGTTACTCGAAAGCGTTGCTGGAGAGACGACAACGGGAATATTACTACTAAGCGACCAGTGGCTAGCCTTTCCTCGTTACCAAAGCCGTCTACTTCTCCGAAGAGCCAGAAGGGGAAGGCACGGGAGGGGGGTGGTAGTGGTAGCGGTGGAGCGGGGAACATGAGTGGCGGGGATGCGCACACTACCACCACCGCCCCAATGCCCCCGGCTTACTCTTCTACGTCGTCTGCCCGACGGCGGCACAATGGAGGGGGGCATGCTTGCGGTAGGCCCGCCCTGGCAGCATCGGCAATGGAAGTAGATATGGGAGCTTTTGATCAATTCCAGAGTCAACAATTAGAATTCGTCGAGCCGGGTATGTTTGAGAGTGAGAACTTTCAACTACCCTCGATACCCCCTCAAACGTGCCAGCTTGGTCCGTTGCTCTCGGGCGTCCCACCCTCTGCAGCGGAGGCCACTATCGCGCATTATCAAGCCGAGTTCGACGAAGCATTTAGCACGGACCCAACGTCTAGCTTTACTACGCCTTTTACCACGCTGGGGGGATATGCCTGGCTGTTCGGCGAATCAGATGGCCCCTCCGGCATCGGCGGGCAGTGCGGTACGGGGTTTGATTTAAGCCGGGAGCAGTCAGGGATGGAGATGGATCTTGAACCTCCGTTTGCTGCTGGCTCCGGGAGTGGTGATCAGTTGATGGTGACTCCGGTAGACGATTCCCCATACTTGCTTGACGTTAAAACATCGACCAATACGTCGGAGACCGTGTCTCAGCAGTATAACGATTTCCGGGGCCTTCGCGAATTGGGTGAAAACCTCCCGGTGGAGGATCACTCTCTTTACCCTTTCTCCGACCCACAGCCGATGTCTCATGACACTCTATCTAGGGACTCACATACCACGACGACGACGACGACGAATACCACACGGCACTCACTTAGTTCTAAACCAGCACTCACTCTTTCTACTCCACATACTCAGCACTCAACTCCTGTTGCTGGCTCTCCTGCACCCAGCTGCAATCATTTCCACTCATATGCTTCTACCCCTACATCAACATCAGAATCGCCATCACCGACTCTATCTTCCCAACCACTCCCCAAGATCGACGAAGTATCTTGTGCAGAAGTCCTCTCACTTATAATACAGGCTACTACCGATGCCAATGGAGAGCCCCAATTCGACTGGGACGACCCACTCCTCTCACTCTCCGCTCTACAAAACTACTTAGACCTCTTCTTCTCCCGCTTCAACCCTTCATACCCACTTCTCCACCGCCCATCGTTCGACCCTAGCAATGTACACACGTTGCTCCTAGTAAGCGTGCTCATGCTTGGCGCCACGTACGGTGGGAAAGATGCGCACCAGATGGCGGTGAGGGTCTATGACGGGCTGAGAGGGGCCTTAGTCAGCGTAGGTCCAACGACTCCCGAGGTGTGGAGGAGGAAGTCAGGAACTAATTTGTACGAGTTTGGGAGGGAACGGATATGTAGTCTGATTATTTTCATGCTACGCTCGAACTATGGGCTCTACAAACGGTGCTATTGATCGAGGTGTTTGGGAAGTCAAGGGCGGGCATGAGGCAGCATGATATGGCGAATTTGTTCCCCGAGTTGTTGATTAACGTAAATAACTCTCTCTTTTATTTACCATCTCGGGGGAGCCGGTTTGGCCTAAAAGAAATACAAAAACGCTAATTGCGTATTGTTCTCTTTTTTTCTCTTGTTTTTCTCAAAAAACAGCTTATTAGATGGAAGCGATTGTCAAACCTGCACTTCACTGCACATATCCCTCGAAAGCAAAGACCTCGACCGGGAGTGGCGCGAATGGATCATCGCGGAAGAGAAGAAGCGATTGGCACTATTGGCGTTCCTATCAACAAGCGGTTCTCTTCTCGCAATCGCTCTCCATGTCGGCATTCGAACGACGCCTGCCCCTGCCGTACGACACCCCGACCTGGGAAGCGAGTTCAGCAGAGACTTGGCACAAGGCTAGGAAGGCGGAGCGCCCGCCTCTGCCATTTTTGATGGCGATGAAGCTGTACTTGAACCCTGGGAAGACGACGCCTGTATTGAATAGTTTTTCGAGGCTGTTGATATGACACGGGCTGATGAGTGTGATGTGGGATATGCGGAGGAGGGATCAGATGTCTCTGGGTATGTTACTTGAATTTCCTTGATTTTAAACTACTTTTGCCTTTCTCTTGCGTAGGGCGTGCGTGGGCAGTGGATACTTTCCAGCTCCATTATGGACCGGGCGGTGCGATGGGATGAAACACGCATAGGATGCGCAGAAATGACATTTCGCTAACGGGTAAACCCCCTCAAAAGGCTTCCAATCAGATTCCTCCCCATCAGCCACACCCTGGCAATCCCGCATCGCAACCCGCCTACGACGCCTGGAAACTCGGCTTTGATTCCTACGCATCGCTACCGAATTCTTCCTCGGGCGGTATCAAGACTGAGGCGGCAGCGAGATCAACACTAGCCCTCTACCACGCTGCTCACCTGATCCTGCACACGGATATCCGCTCGCTGCAGATCTACGCCGGCGCCCGCAGTATTCTGGGCAAGCCGGTGTCGCCAACAGACTACGATCGTTCGTGCGCAGTGATCGAATCCTGGTCCGCTACCCCCGCCGCCAGGAAAAGCGCCTACCACGCTGCCGCCATGATCTGCGGCTCCTTCCAGCTGGAGAGCGGAGATGACGGAAGGTTCTACTACCCCTGGCGCCTGTACCGGTACCTTGCCGCGCTCGTCTGCTGGGCTGGGCACGGTAATGCCAAGGAAGAGATTGTCTGGGATGCGGGGGGCGAAATGAGAGGCTTTCTCGAGGACATATTCAAACGGGGGCGAGATGGAAGGGAAGGCGGAGGCTCAGGAGGGGATAATAATAACAGCAATAATAGTAATAGTAATGGCAGTAGTGGCGGTGTTGCTAATAGTAGCAGCGAGAAGGGCGGGAATCCAGCGGGCTTGATTCCCGTCATTGCAAAGTACCTCAGCGCCATTCGCTGGGCTCTTGTACAGGAGGGGTGCAGGGTGCTTGGAGGGCTAATTGCGGGCAGGCTGCTAAAAGAAAATGAGGCGGTAATATGATAAAGAAATGAATTTGTATTTTACGGTCGCATAGCGAGTGATGAGGGGAGTTTTTCGTAGAGCACCATATACCCCCGAACGAACAAACGAATGAAACAGTGAAAGGAAAAAAGCATCACAGCAATTTACAATGCCGGTATCAACCTTCGAATTCAACTTCCACCCGCCCGCGAACAGCCCTTGCACTTATCAAAGTGCACTTTGAGCCCACCCATTTTCCACTGCACGCTAGCATCTAGACTCACAATCCCACCACCCAGGTCGCAACACGGCTCAACAACAACCATCCCCAGCCAAGCGAGAGAAAGGAAAGAAAAAAACCCCCCTCCCCCCGCCCCTTCCGAGCCCAAAATCGCACCCGATCCTCCCTGTCTCCCTCCATCCCTCCACCCAATCATTTCCACCACCACCACCACCACCACCACCACCACCCCAACAATCCCTCACCGCAATACCCGACCGACCGACCGACCGAATGCAATCCACTTCCAACGTGACCCCTTCCAGGACACACAACAACAAGGCCACCAATCCCGTCCAAGCGAAAGAAAGTAGGGAAACTCACCCTCAGCCTTACCGATTACAACCAGCGTTCTCCCGCCCTCCCTCCCTCTCCCCCTTCGGTGACCTTCCTTCATTCTGCGCGGCACAGCACTTTTTACTACCTTAATATAATACAACCCGTAGCGAGTGAGCATCTGTGAGGTATGACTGCGCGTTGCAGGAAGGGACAATTAAATCGCGGTTATCATGGAAAAGATTGGCCGTGTGTGAGGGGGGAGGGTTTGGTGGTTGGTTGGTTGATATTATAATAGGGCGAGATTGGACCTTGTGCCCTGTCCTGCCCTGTCCTGCCCTTGGGGAATTTGGAATTGACTTTTTTTTTAGTGCTATTGTATCGTTGGGGTTGCCTTTTTGGTATAATATTATATCGTAAGGCTTTAGGGTTTTTATTTTCTATGATAATATGACTCTCGGAGGAGCGGAGCCTGCCTGCCTGGGGGGATTGGGGTGTGGGCGGTTGGATGTGGTCGGGGTTCTGCGGTGCGTGCGGTGTGGGGATTTTGGATACTGTTACTGGTATGATTAGAGGTTGCGGGGAGGGAGGTGCGAATGGAGGCTTTATTGTTTTTATTGTGTGATGATAGCTTGGTGGGTAGGGGTAGGGTATGCAAGTGGACTCGTGAGGGCAGTTTTCACGATTGCGCGTCGTTCATACACGTGGGGTTGGTATGGTAGGTATTGTTGTTTGGGGATATGATACTATAGTAGGAATATTTCAAGATGTCGGAGGAAGAGGAGGAGGGAGGAGCACCGTCAATGATTCCCATCACTCCAAACATTGTACGATACCGGCAACTGGGCGAGCAGAAGATCCGATGGGGAGCGTCTCTCCCCCCCCTCGCCTCAATTTATTTATTTAGATCTCTCGCTTCTCCGATTCCTGCAGTAGATATGTTGTGACCCCCCCCTCTTCCGTTCGTTCCTTCACAGTTTATCTATCTATCTATCTGGGGCTCCTACCGTAACAGAAAGGAAAGCCCGTTTGAGGCGGGTTATCTTGCCAGATTGCAAAAACTCGGGAAGGACGCCTCGCGCCTCGAGATCGTATAATATAGCTTGGCGATTCCGGGGGTTATCCGGAAGTCCGGGCAGGGCAGCAGGCAGGGTTTATGCATGAGGAGCGCCAAGACTCTGGATGACCTTTGAGATCGCCAAGCTTTTAGATTACTAGTACTCACTGGCAGTTCGTGGCAGCTAAGTTACAAGTTGTGTGCGGTTGTTTATCTCACCGCCGTTTGTAGACGTAGTAAATTGTAGTGTTACACGGGTAATCTAGCTGATGAGTAGCGAAAGTGGGAACTTTGTTTCAGCGGGGGCGGGAACACGGGAGGGCGAGGCGGGAGAGAAGGGGAAAAAGCGGGGGATCCTATCCTTATCGATAACAATCTAACCGAGCCGATCCCCCCCCCACCTTTAGCTTTATGTCGTCTAGGGCTGCCAATTCGGCTTGCCCACCATGGTGGCGCCGCTATATGAATCATAAGTATCCGACGGAAACCGGGCTATCAAAGTAAGGGGGAGAAAAAGCCTATCCACCCGCCTCTACCATTCAACCCATCTCTTTTCCCCCACTGATTCTCAATAATCACAATATTGTTTTTTTCAAAATGGACCTTCCAATCCTCTCCGCGCCCGGGCCGACCGCGAACGAAGCGCTCTCACCGCTCGTGAGGAGCACGTACAAGAGCTCGTGCCTGAACTTCTACCTGAACGGGACGAAAATCGCGTTGGAGTCTGTGGATCCCGAGGCCACATTGCTGGACTTTATCCGCTCGCAGCGCAAGCTCAAGGGGACGAAATTGGGGTGCGGAGAGGGCGGGTGTGGGGCTTGCACTGTCGTCCTGCAGGATGTGCGCGCTGGTGGGAGGATGGAGCATTTGGCGGTCAATGCCTGTTTGGCGCCGATTTTGAGCGGTTTGATTTTCGCTCCTAATTTCTTCCTTCGGGGTTGGGACTAATAAGGTTGGCTATACTAGTGGAGGGTAAACATGTAATCACCATTGAAGCGCTCGGTACCGTTGCGAATCCACACCCCCTACAAGAAAGAATCGCGAAGCTGCATGGATCGCAGTGTGGCTTTTGCACGCCGGGGATAGTGATGAGTCTGTATGCGCTTCTGCGAAATGCGTACGATCCGTTGGCGCAACGGTACGTGCTTAGCGAGGAGATGGTGGAGTTGGAGGGCGCGTTGGACGGGAATCTTTGCCGGTGCACCGGGTATAAGCCTATCCTGGACGCTGCGAAGAGTTTTGTCAGGGAGGATTTGGGTGGTGTAGTGTTTGAGGGAGAAAAGAAGACGAAGGTTGAAGGGGAAGGAGAGTCGAGCGGGAGTGATATCTTCGGAGCGAAGGGCTCCGGGGCTGGGAGTTGTGGACGGCCGGGGGGGTGCTGCAGAGATTCTCCTCCGGCCAAGTTGCCGGCGGATGAGGGCTCTAGCGATGAGACGGGGAGCTCTAGCGAAACGGATATTACGGAGGCGGAAGAGGTTCCCCTCTCCGGCGCTACCCATGGTGCTCCGCCGAGGACTTGTGGGCGCGATGATTGTTGCCGATTGCCATCTGATGGGAATAAAGTCGCTACCGATGCTGGCTCATCGAAGGAGGAAAACCGATTCCCGCAATTCAACTTCAAGTCCTACGAGCCACATACCGAGATCATCTTCCCACCAGCCTTGAGGAAGTACACAAAGCAGCCGATCTTTTACGGAAACGAGAAAAAGGTCTGGTTTCGACCGACCACTATCGAGCAACTCGTCGACCTCAAGCACGCGTATCCGTCCGCAAAGATAGTAGCCGGGAGTAGTGAAGTGCAAGTCGAGGTCAAATTCAAGCATGAGAAGTATGCGGTATCGGTATATGTCGGTGACATTGAAGGTCTCAAGGGCTTTTCCATTGACGAGGATAAGGGAGAGGTTATTATCGGGGGAAATACCTCGCTGACGGTTCTGGAAAAGGCGTGCTTGGAGGGGTACAATAAGCTAGGCAAGAGGGCATTTGTCCTCGAGGCCATTAGGAAGCAGTTGAGGTATTTTGCAGGCAGACAAGTTTGTTCCCTATATCTTTCTCCTGCCTGGCTAGGGCTAATGGGTGTTAGATTCGGAATACTGCTACGCCCGCCGGAAATATTGTTACCGCTTCGCCCATTTCGGATCTTAACCCCGTGCTTGTCGCCTCTGGGACTGTTCTTACTGCGCAGTCAAAGTCTCGTGGGGAATTCACGTTGCCTATGAAGGAGTTCTTTCTCGCGTACAGGACAACAGCGCTACCGGCGGACGCTATCATTACGAAGTTGACTATTCCGTTGCCAGCGGAGGGTGCTCGAGAGGTTATCAAGTCTTACAAGCAGGCAAAGCGAAAGGATGATGATATCGCTATCGTCACTTCCGGGTTTAGGGTCGTTATTGATGAGTGTGGTGTTGTTACGGATATCTCGCTAGCCTACGGAGGGTATGCGCGCTCTTCTACTATAAGTTAGTCTTTACTAATAAACTTAGAATGGCACCGAAAACTGTTGAGGCAAAGAACACTATGGAGGCACTCCTCGGTAAAAAGTGGTTTGATAATACCGTCCTTGAAGGCGCCATGGCGGCGATGGAAAAGGTAACCCTAACCCTACCGAGTATTAACCCATGATGGCTAATGGTTACTAGGACTTCCCGCTCGGCTTTACCGTACCTGGTGGTATGCCGACCTACCGTAAGACGCTTGCATTCTCCTTCCTGTTCCGTTTTTGGCATGAGGTCGCTGCGGAATTGGAGCTTGGAATTCAGGAACAGCAAGTCGATCACGGGATTATTGGGGAGATTCATCGCGGTATCTCCTACGGATCTAGAGACAATGACAACCCGTATGAGCAGAGGGTTGTAGGAAAGCAGATCCCGCACTTATCCGGCTTGAAGCAGGCCACCGGAGAAGCTGAGTACACCGACGACATGCCCAATATCGAAGGCCAACTTTTCGGGGGTCTTGTATTATCGGGGAGGGCTCATGCTAAGCTTACTAAAGTCGATTTTACACCTGCGCTACAGGTGCCTGGTGTGGTTGGCTACGTCGACATTAATGACCTCGATGATGGGCGGAACCTGTGGGGAAGTGTTGTGAAGGACGATCCATTCTTTGCAAAAGATTTTGTCTACTCGCACGGTCAGCCGATTGGCATGGTGTACGCGGAGTCTGCGGCTATTGCACAGGCGGCGGCACAGTTGGTTGATGTAAAATACGAGGAGCTGCCACCGATCTTGACTATCTCTGAGGCAATTGCTGCGAAATCCTTCTTCTCGTACGGAAAGATGCTCATCAGAGGCAAGCCTACTTCTGAAGCGTTCAAAGATTGTGATTTTGTTTTTGAGGGTGTTTCTAGGATGGGCGGGCAGGAGCACTTCTACCTCGAGACTAACGCCGCCGCGGTGATTCCGAAGCCAGAAGATGGAGAGATGGAAGTCTGGTCTAGCACTCAGAATATTATGGAGCTTCAAGAGCTTGTTGCGCAGGTTACTGGTGTGCCTAGTTCTAGGATTGTGGCGAAGGTTAAGAGGGTGGGTGGTGGGTTTGGCGGTAAGGAGAGTAAGGCCGCGCAGTTAGCTTGCATTCTTGCGGTAGCTGCGAAGAAGGTTCGGAGGCCGGTTAGATGCATGCTTAACCGTGATGAGGATATGTATGTTTTTCTCTTTTTTACACATAGTCTTGTGAGTGGTACTGATTATGATTATAGGATGATTTCCGGCCAACGAAACCCCTTCCAGGCACATTGGAAGGTCGGTGTCTCGAAAGACGGAATGCTCCAAGTTCTCGATGCGGACGTCTACGACAATGCCGGATACTCTTTGGACCTTAGTGGCGCCGTCATGGACCGTGCACTCACGCACATGGACGGCTGCTACTGGATTCCCCACGTCCACCTCCGCGGGCACGTCTGCAAGACAAATACCCACTCCAACACTGCTTTCCGTGGCTTTGGCGCTCCACAAGGCCAATACCTTGTGGAATGCATTATGACCACCATAGCCGATAACCTGAAAATGTCTGTCGACGAGCTCCGCTGGAAGAATCTGTACAAGGAGGGCGAATTGACTCCCTACTTACAACCAGTCGAAGACTGGCACGTCCCGCTGATTATCACTCAGCTGAAAGCCGAATCCGACTACGACGCTCGCGTCCAGCAGGTCGAGGAGTTCAACCGCACGCACAAATGGAAGAAGAGAGGAATCGCTTTGATCCCGACAAAGTTTGGCTTATCCTTCGCGACGGCATTGCACTTGAACCAAGCCGGTGCACTAGTACACATATACCACGACGGCTCCGTCCTACTCGCTCACGGGGGCGTGGAAATGGGCCAAGGACTCTACACAAAAATGTGCCAGATCGCAGCCCAAGAGCTAAACTGCCCCCTGGACACAATCTTCACCTCGGAAACCTCCTCAAACACGGTGGCAAACACATCCCCGACCGCCGCCTCCGCCAGCAGCGACCTCAACGGAATGGCCATCCAGCAGGCTTGCCAGATACTAAACGCCCGCCTGGAACCCTACCGCCAAAAATTCGGCGCCGACGCCCCGCTCAAAACCCTCGCACAGGCCGCCTACATGGACCGCGTGAACCTCAGCGCCAACGGCTTCCACAAAACCCCGACAATCGGCTTCAAGTGGGGCAACTACGTGGACCCAGAGCCAATGTACTTCTACTTCACCCAGGGCGCCGCCATCACCGAAGTAGAGCTAGACGTCCTCACAGGCGCACATACCGTACTCCGCACAGACATAAAAATGGACGTCGGCCGCTCCATCAACCCCGCCATCGACTACGGCCAGATCGAAGGCGCCTTCGTCCAGGGCCAGGGCCTCTTCACGATGGAGGAAACGCTCTGGCAAACGAACGGAGAACTCTTCACCCGCGGTCCCGGAACATACAAGATCCCCGGATTCGCGGATATCCCGCAGGTGTTCAATGTTGGCTTGCTCAAGGGCGTGAAGTGGGCTAAGCTAAGGACCATTCAGAGCTCCAAGGGGATCGGCGAGCCGCCGCTGTTCTTGGGTGCTAGTGTGCTGTTTGCGCTGCGGGAGGCGGTTAAAGCTGCTAGGGAGAGTGTTGCGGTTGATGCGCCGGCAATGGGCGTCGTGCAGTTGGATTCTCCGGCTACGGCTGAGAGGTTGAGGCTTGCGGTTGGGGATTGGATCGTTCGCTGGGCGGAGGTTGAGGCGAAGGATGGGGAGAAGGGGTTTTTTGTGGAGGCTACGGCGTAGGACATTTTCTTTTGCATTTCATTGCTCTTTAGTAGTTTGTTGGCTTTTTCATGATGTTTTTTTTACGATATGCATGTATGTATGTATGTATGTATGTATTCTCGGGCTTTTTTTTCGTGCGCATTTGGATTGTGGGTTGGTTAGGGGTTTGAATCAAGTTACTTGGATTGCCAATGCAAACCGGGGAAACGCTCTTTATGAAAGTCTAGTTACATATATCTCTATGAAAGTCTTGCCAACACCGACCCACATCCGGCAACTATCTATGGAACGAGAGCACCTCAGGTAACAAAAAAGGAAGGATATATAGGAGAAAAGCTAGAATACAAACGAGAGAGGCGACGGTCAAATGCCGGTTGATCACGATCGAGAGGGTTGACGGGGCGTTTTCGGACGAGTGGCAATTTTGCGTAGAGAATGCCAAAACTTCGAAGGCCACGGGCGGGGCCGAGGAGAGTTGGATGGTTCGGTAGAGGGGATGGTGCTATCGGTGGAATTAGGAATAGAGCCTTGGCAATCCGGTACCCCTTTCGGTGTATTGGGGTCTTCTGGTGGGGATGTAGGTGGTATGATAGGGTCTGCGGTGTGGGTGTTGGGGTGATCATCTCCGAGTTGTGTTTCCGCCACACGCTCCTCCATATGCTGGGCCGGCGGCGGGAGTGGTGCCTGGCTAATGGGATCTGCTGTGTTGGACATGGTACCAGCCCGTTCCGATATCATCCTCGCGATTTTATGGTGTCCTCGAGAGAGGGCCAACGATAGTGGGGTTTGGTTCTCCTTATCTCGTATGTCGGTTCGGATATCGTTTCGCTCTAAAAGCATCTTCGCTATCCCCTCATGCCCTCTCATAGCGGCATACGAGAGCGGTGTATAGCCAAATAGGGTGTCTGCAAGGTTGGGATTGATGTCTTCTCGTTCTAAAAGCATCTTTACTACCCCTTCGAGGCTCTGAAAAACTGCCGCCGAGAGTGGTGCCAGGCCAAGTACGCTGGATGCCCAGTTGGGATTGACGTCCTCCCGCTCCAAAAGCATCTTTGCTATCCCCGCATGCCCAAAGAAAGAGGCCAAAACGAGTGGTGGTTCTCTGGATGGGGTGCCTACCCCGTTAGGATTAACACCCTCTTGGTCCAAAAACACCTTTACTACCGCCTCATGTCCCTTTAGAGCGGCCAACGAGAGTGGTGTTAGGCCAGACTCGTGGCCCGCTAGATTGGGATTAATATCCTTTTGCTCCAAAAGCGCCTTTACAACCCCTTCATGACCTCGTAGAGCTGCCCAAATTAGAGGCGTATAGGATAAACCATCCTTTGCATTAACATCCCATTCCTTCATCTCCAATACAGCTGCAAGTATCTCCACGATCCCAAGAAATGCTGCTCCGTGGAGTCCTGTAAATATGATAGGTCCTCGTGAGAGAAGAAAAGTGGTGATAAAGCCGCTAGTTACTTCATGATGCAATAACATTAAGTGAGCCGAGATATGTTCGTTAAATTTATCGAGCAGTTTCAGTGCAAGTATTTTCACATTTTCTGTCATCCCTTTCCTTGTGTGCTCTCCCCAGTAAAAAGATGCATATTCGAGAAGGGGCATTGTTGCGGGAGCCGAGTCAAGAGCTGGCGAGAGATCTCTGACACATCGAAAATTCAGGTATGTGAGGCAAACCTCGGCAATCGTTGAGTGGGAACTATGGAACAGGGTCGAATCACTGAGGAGATGCTCTTGAAGGGTAAAGTGGACCAGTCGGAAAGTGGACGAAGATGCCTCGACCGTAACAAGACCCAGAGAAGATGCTAAAATTGTCCGTAACGCAGGAATGTTTTCATGATCGAGATCTATGGATCCCAGCTCCACCCCCAAGGCATGGCGAAGTTCTTCCACAGCTAATGGGCGTTCCGAATACAACACCCACATCAGGACCTTCAGTCCGAGTAATGATTTATTTCCCTTCTGGGCCTTCAGGCGGGCTAGGGTTGCCGCGTACGCATCGCTAAGTCCGTTGCCTTGTGTCATCTCTTCAAGCTTCTTTCTTCTCTGACGAATTGTCACCTCTCCAAGAATGGCTTCGATGTGGAGAGAAACAAGGAGGAATCTGAGTATAACCGTGGTAAGTAAATATTATTGATAGAGTGGAAATGCTAGATACTCCTACTCACATATCTGATGTCCTTTCAAGGATAATTCTTAGAATATCCATCCGTAAACCATCATTCATCGCCTCGGGCTCGGAATCCCTGTCCAACCTCATCTCCAGATAACTCATTATGTCATCCATGTTAGGACTGATGGGAATCACAACCGCGGCGGCGAAATATCTTTGAATATCCCCCGTGGCGTGGGGCCGTCCTGTGAGGAATATTCGTGTGTTGGGTGACTCCCGAACGATATCTCTGAGCGACTCAAGAAGATCGGGGAGATGCTTCGGTAAGCATTCATCTAGGGCGTCAAGACAGATGAAAACTTGAGGCAATGAAGCAATTGTTTTCCTCAACATTTCCATCAATTCCGGAAGTCGTGGTCCCCTGCCACCAAAATTCCTTTTCGCTGTTTGAAAGGCCTCACGTATATATTCCGGGATATCCCCTCTGCCTACCAGCTGCTTCAGAATGGCTCCCATGATGTTGGCGACTGTTTGTTCTTGCTGGATAAGGAAGTCACAATACAAGCCCGTGACAATAGTGTCCTCCTTCCCTTCTCGATCGCACAAGCTGTCGATTACCAGGGAACTAATATTTCAGGCCATCAGCAACATTCACTTTTTGCGAAGAGACCCACCACTTACCTCAAGTATGTCTTTCCGACTCCCGGATTACCGGTGTAGGGCATGGTCTGTCATAGGGTAGTTTGGCGGTCACAAGGAGAATTTTCTCCCACTGTCACTTGCCCACTTTGTATCTAGCTCAGCGTGCATTCTTCTCTCTTTCTTAGCAAGACAACAACAGCAACAACAACCGAGGGGCATCAACACCCAGGCAAGCAATCAATAGACATCGTTTCCTTTCTATTCCTATTGGGTTCATCTCTTTCTCTGTTGTTCTATCCTTACTCAGTCAATTACAAGCGGGCACAACACACAAGTCAAGCACACTATTGTCAACGTTTCCTTTTTCTACTTTGATTGGGTCAAGTACTTCTCTCCTACTATCCTCTATCCGGTGAATTAAGTGGGTCAGCATCGAGTCAATCCTCTACCCAACTATCTTACAGTTTAGAAGAAGGTCACGCCGCGGGCGACAGGAGTGGAATACAGCTTGCGCGACACACCATCCACACAAGGGCAGAAGAGAGAGAGCCCGACACCGGAACAAAACAAGACAGCTTCATCCACTCCACCCTCGTTACTCCTCCACTCTCGAAACTCTTTTGTTTCTAAAATCCAATCGCCAACACCTTCGAATCTGTCGGCGCGCACGCCTTGGTGTCGGTTATTCGGCTCTAGCGGAGAGAGCCAGCGCATAACCTCTGCGTCCTCGTCGGACTTATAGATATAGCTGTTGAAACAGCTCGTTATGTTTCCGGAATGGATATTGCCGTCGCCCATAGTGACCGATAGTGTATGTGCATCTTGCGCCATGATATTCTCTTGGAAACATTGGTCGAGTGTGAAAATAGAAGAGCGACGTATAGGGGTATCGAGCACGCTTGTGAACTTTCAGTGAAAAGGGGGGAATGAGGCGGGGCGATGAGACTTCGTGTCAGACAATAGTTATCCATTCAGCTTCATGCCAAGGAAATATATTTATTTGACCAATGATATCGCAGGTGGGCCCAGCCACAAACAAAAACAAACCATCGTGGCGGAAGTTCGGAGTTCGAGAAAACGGGATTCGCGGATATCCTGCAGGTGTTCAATGTTGGCTTGCTCAAGGGCGTGAAGTGGGCTAAGCTAAGGACTATTCAGAGCTCTAAGGGGATTGGCGAGCCGCCGCTGTTCTTGGGTGCCAGTGTGCTGTTTGCGCTGCGGGAGGCGGTTAAAGCTGCTAGAGAGAGTGTTGCGGTTGATGCGCCGGCAATGGGCGTCGTGCAGTTGGATTCTCCGGCTACGGCTGAGAGGTTGAGGCTTGCGGTTGGGGATTGGATTGTCCGCTGGGCGGAGGTTGAGGCGAAGGAAGGGGAGAAGGGGTTTTTTGTGGAGTACGGCGTAGGCATTTTTTTTTTGCTCTTTAGTAGTTTGTTGGCTTTTGCATGCCGGATTTTTTACGACATGTAAGTATGTATTCTCGGGCTTTTTTTTTGTGCGCATTTGGATTGTGAGTTGGTTAGGGGTTTGAATCAAGTTACTTGGATTGCCATGTCAAGCTAGAAAAACGCTCTTTATGAAAGTCTAGTTACATATAACTCTATGAAAGTCTTGTCAACACCGACCCACATCCGGAAACTATCTATAAAATGGGAACAAGTCCTTTGACGAAAAAGGGAAGATATAAAGGAAAAAAGCTAAAATACAAACAAAGGAGGCGGTGATCAAATGCAGGTTGGCCGCGATCGATAGAGTTGGCGGGGTGTTCGGGGGAGTGGTGATTTGGCTTGGAGAATACTGGAGTTCCGGAGGCGGAAGAGGGAGGGGCTGAGGCGGGCAGGGTGGTTCGGTAGAAGGGATGGTGCTGTCGGCGGAATTAGGAATAGGGCTTTCGGGGTCCGGTACCCTTTCCAGTGTATTTGAGTCTGCTGACGGGGATGTAGGTGGCCTGATAGGGTCTGCGGTGTGGGTGTTGGGGTGATCATCTCTCAGTTGTGTTTCCGCCACACGCTCCTCCATATGCTGGGCCGGCGGCGGGAGTGGTGCCTGGCTAATGGGATCTGCTGTGTTGGACTTGGTATCGGCCCGTTCCGATATCATCCCCGCGATTTTATGGTGTCCCCGAGAGAGAGCTAACGATAGTAGGGTGTGGTTCTGCTTATCTTGTATGTCGGTTCGGATATCGTTTCGCTCTAAAAGCATCTTTACTACCCCTTCATGCCCGCAATGAACTGCTATGCAGAGTGGTGTCATGCAGAATAAGCCTAATTCCCTGTTGGGATTGACGTCCTCTCGTTCCAAAAGTATCTTTATTACCCCCGCATGCCCAAATAAAGCGGCCCAAAAGAGTGGTGGATTGCTCCATGGAGTGCCTGCCCCGTTAGGATTAACACTCTTTTGGTCCAAAAGCATCTTTACTACCGCCTCATGTCCCTGCCGAGCGGCCCACGTGAGGGGTGTTTGGTCACACTCGTGGTCCGCTAGATCGGGATTAATATCCTTTTGTTCCAAAAGCGCCTTTACAACCCCTTCATGACCTCGTAGCGCTGCCCAAATTAGAGGCGTAAAGGATAAACTATCCTTTGCATTAACATCCCATTCCTTCATCTCCAATACAGCTGCAAGTATCTCCACGATCCCAAGAAATGCTGCTCCGTGGAGTCCTGTAAATCCTACAGGTCCTTTCGAGGTATTAAAAGGAAAGTGGTCGTCACTGGTTTCATTATAATGCAATGACATTAGTTGAGCCGAGATATGTTCGTCGAATTTATCCAGCAATCTCAAAGCAAGTATTTTCACATTCTCCGTCATCTCCTTCCTTGCGTGCTCTCCCCAGTAAAAAGATGCATATTCCAGAAGGGGCATTGTCGTGGGAGCCGAGTCAAGAGCTGGGGAAAGATCCCTGACACATCGAAAATTGAGGTATGTGAGGGAAACCTCCGCAATTGTTGAGTGGGGACTATGGAATATGGTCGAATCACTGAGGAGATGCTCTTGAAGGGTAAAATGGACCAGTCGGACGGTGGACGAAGATCCCTCGATCGTAACAAGGCCCAGAGAAGATGCTAAAAGTGTCCGTAATGCAGGAATGTTTCCGTGATCTAGATCTGTAGATCCGAGTTCCACCCCCAAGGCATGACAAAGCTCCTTCGCTCTTAATGGGCGTTCCGAATGCAACACCCACATCAGGACTTTCAGTCCTAGTATTGATTTATTTCCGGGTTGGGCCTTTAGTCGGGTTAGGGTTGCCGCGTACGCATCGCTTAGTCCGTTGCCTTGTGTCATCTCTTCAAGCTTCTTTCTTCTCTGACGAATTGTCACCTCTCCGAGAATGGCTTCGATGTGGAGAGAAACAAGGAGGAATCTGAGTATAACTGTGGTAAGTAAATATTATTGATAGAGTGGAAATGCTAGATACTCCTACTCACATATCGGATGTCCTTTCAAGGATAACTCTTAGAATATCCGCCCGTAAATCATCATTCATCGCCTCTGGCTCGGAATCCCTGTCCAACCTCATCTCCAGATAACTCATTATGTCATCTATGTTCGGACAGATGGGAATCGCAACTGCCATGGAGAAATATCTTTGGATATCCCCCGTGACGTGGGGCCTTCCTGTGAGGAATATCCGTGTCTTGGGTAACTCCCGAACAATATCTCTGAGCGACTCAAGAAGATCGGGGAGATGCTTCGGCAAGCATTCATCTAGGGCGTCAAGGCAGATGAAAACCTGAGGTAGTGGGGCAATTGCTTTCCTCAACATTTCCATCAATTCCGGAAGTAGTGGTCCCCTGCCACCAAAATTCTTTTTTGCTTCTTGGAAGGCTTCGCGTAGATACTTCGGGATGTCCCCTCTGCCAACCAGCTGCTTCAAAATGGTTCCCATGATGTTGGCGGCTGTTTGTTCTTGCTGGATGAGGAAGTCGCAATACAAGCCCGTGACAATAGTGTCCTCCTTCCCTTCTCGATCGCACAAGCTGTCGATTACGAGGGAACTAATATTTCAGGCCATCAGCAACATTCAATTTTTGCAAAGAGCCCCACCACTTACCTCAAGTATGTCTTACCGACTCCCGGATTACCGGAACAAAACAAGACAGCTTCATCCGTTCCACCCTCTCTACTCCTCCACTCCCGAAACTCTTTTGTTTCTAAAATCCAATCGCCAACACCGTCGAACCGGTCGGCGCGCACGCCTTGGTGTCGGTTATTCGGCTCTAGCGGAGAGAGCCATCGCATAACCTCTGCGTCCTTGTCGGACTTGTAGACATAGCTGTTGAAACAGCTCGTTATGTTTCCGGAATGGATATTGCCGTCGCCCATGTTGACCGATAGTGTATTTTGAGCCATGATATTCTCTTTGAAACTTTGGTTGCGTGTGGAAATAGTAGAGCTGCGTATAGGGGTATCGAGGAAGGAAGCTTGTGAACTTTCGGTAAAGAGAGGGAATAAAGCGGGGCGATGAGACTTCGTGTCAGACAATAGTTATCCATTCAGCTTCGTGCCAAGGAAATATAATTATTTGACCAATGATATCGCAGTTGGGCCCAGCCACGGACTCAAACAAACCAGAATAGCTGTAATTCGGTGTCAGAGAAATCAGGCTTTGCGCGCTAGTCTTTTAATTAATTAAGGTGGGAAATATATTATTCAGTACGGGGACAAAACTTTTCGTCCGATGCCCTTTTTACACCAACTACTCGTAATTTTCTGACGTTTGCAAACACGACCGCTATTGCATACCGCAAAAATCTTGAGGCTCCGGGCAACTTTTCGCCCATATGCAATAGCAGTTGTGTTTGCAAACGTCAGAAAATTACGAGTAGTGTGAAAGTGACTTAGATTTTTGTATGCAGCTCCATACAAAAAAGTACATGGCAACCACACCAGATACTTGAACGACCTTTTCTCCATCACTTAGAAATATTTAAGGATTCTGTAAATTTCTTCATGTTGTCTACAGGTTTTGCTAAAGCAAGGAAGGATTTTCGCTAATTCTCATAGACATTGCGCAATGAGAGGGTGGTGAATATGGGCACTTTTGGTGTAAAAAGGGCATCGGACGAAAAGTTTATCCTAGTACTGTACTGGTAGAGAGCTAAAGAATTAGTGTTTCCAAAGTTCCTATTTTACAACGAATCCCTTTGTTCCCTCAACAGTCTTTAGCAATTATCGTAAAAACTGAAATAATAGAACCGTGTGATATGTAGTTGAGAATTCCCTGCTTTGGAATAGGGGAGCAGAGCACAGCAAAAACCAGGTTCTCGGCCCGGCCGAAAGCCATGAAAAACAAAAAAACACCAGCCCTTACCAGAGACGGGAACTCCAACGACATAGCACACTGTTCGATTATTTACGGTACTGTGGCCGTAACTTTGCCCTGTGATTTTAAGCATCAGGAATTTGTATGGGCACCCACCTACTATGAGAAGATACAAGTTTTGAAGTTTTGAGAATTTTGCATCACAATCAAGTGGGGCAACTACGTGGACCCACAGCCAATGCACTTCTACTTCATCCAAGGTGCGGCCATCTCCGGGATAGCGCTAGACGTACACACAGGCGCATACACTCTCCTCCGCACAGACATAAAAGTGGACGTCGGCCGCTCCATCAACCCCGCCACCGACTACGGCCAGATCGAAGGCGCCTTCGTCCAGGGCCAGGGCCCCTTCACGATGGAGGAAACGCTCTGGCAAACGAACGGCGAACTCTTCACCCGCGGTCCCGGAACATACAAGATCCCCGGATTCGCGGATATCCTGCAGGTGTTCAATGTTGGCTTGCTCAAGGGCGTGAAGTGGGCTAAGCTGAGGACCATTCAGAGCTCCAAGGGGATCGGCGAGCCCCCGCTGTTCTTGGGTGCCAGTGTGCTGTTTGCGCTGCGGGAGGCGGTTAAAGCTTCCAGGGAGAGTGTTGCGGTTGATGCGCCGGCAATGGGCGTCGTTCAGTTGGATTCTCTGGCTACGGCTGAGAGGTTGAGGCTTGCGGTTGGGGATTGGATTGTCCGCTGGGCGGAGGTTGGGGCGAAGGATGGGGAGAAGGGGTTTTTTGTGGAGGCTACGGCGTAAGCATTTTTTTCTTTGTTCTTTAGTAGTTTGTTGGCTTTTTCATGATGGATTTTTTTGCGATATGTATGTATGTATGTGTTCTCGGGCTTTTTTTTTGTGCGCATTTGGATTGTGAGTTGGTTAGGGGTTTGAATCAAGCTATTTGGATTTCCATGTCAAACTAGAAAAACGCTCGTTATGAAAGGCTAGTTACATATAACTCTATGAAAGTCTTTCCAATACCTATCACACATCCAGTAACAATCTATAGAATGAGAACACTTCCGGTAATGAAGAAGGAAGGATATATAGGAGAAAAGCTAGAATACAAACGAAAGAGGCGACGGTCAAATGCCGGTTGATCGCGGTTGAGAGAGCTAACCGGGCGTTTTCGGACGAGTGGCAATTTTGCGTAGAGAATGCCAAAACTTCGAAGGCCACGGGCGGGGCCGAGGAGGGTTGGATGGTTCGGTAGAGGGGATGGTGCTATCGGTGGAATTAGGAATAGAGCCTTGGCAATCCGGTACCCCTTTCGGTGTATTGGGGTCTTCTGGTGGGGATGTAGGTGGTATGATAGGGTCTGCGGTGTGGGTGTTGGGGTGATCATCTCCGAGTTGTGTTTCCGCCACACGCTCCTCCATATGCTGGGCCGGCGGCGGGAGTGGTGCCTGGCTAATGGGATCTGCTGTGTTGGACATGGTACCAGCCCGTTCCGATATCATCCTCGCGATTTTATGGTGTCCTCGAGAGAGGGCCAACGATAGTGGGGTTTGGTTCTCCTTATCTCGTATGTCGGTTCGGATATCGTTTCGCTCTAAAAGCATCTTCGCTATCCCCTCATGCCCTCTCATAGCGGCATACGAGAGCGGTGTATAGCCAAATAGGGTGTCTGCAAGGTTGGGATTGATGTCTTCTCGTTCTAAAAGCATCTTTACTACCCCTTCGAGGCTCTGAAAAACTGCCGCCGAGAGTGGTGCCAGGCCAAGTACGCTGGATGCCCAGTTGGGATTGACGTCCTCCCGCTCCAAAAGCATCTTTGCTATCCCCGCATGCCCAAAGAAAGCGGCCCAAACGAGTGGTGGTTCTCTGGATGGGGTGTCTGCCCCGTTAGGATTAACACCCTCTTGGTTCAAAAGCACCTTTACTACAGCCTCATGTCCCGTTATGGCGGCCCACATGAGGGGTGTTTGGTCATGCTCGTCCGCTAGTTCGGGATTAATATCCTTTTGTTCCAAAAGCGCCTTTACAACCCCTTCATGACCCTGTAGCGCTGCCCAAAGTAGAGGCGTAAAGGATAAACTATCCTTTGCATTAACATCCCATTCCTTCATCTCCAATACAGCTGCAAGTATCTCCACGATCCCAAGAAATGCTGCTCCGTGGAGTCCTGTAAATCCTACAGGTCCTTTCAAGGTATTTAAAGGGTCGCGGTAGTCACTGGTTTTATTATGATGCAATAACATTAGTTGAGCCGAGATATGTCCGTCAAATTTATCCAGCAGTCTCAACGCAAGTATTTTCACATTCTCCGCCATCTCCTTCCTTGCGTGCTCTCCCCAGTAACAAGATGCATATTCCAGAAGGGGCATTGTTGTAGGGGCGGAGCGTAGAGTTGGTGGAAGATCCCGGACGGATACTGAATTGAGGTATGTTAGGCAAACCTCTGCAATTGTTGAGTGGGGATTAGGGAATATGATTGAATCACTCAGGAGATGCTCTTGAAGGGTAAAGTGGACCAGTCGGACAGTGGACGAAGATGCCTCGACCGTAATAAGGCCCAGAGAAGATGCTAAAAGTGTTCGTAACGCAGGAACGTTTTCATGATCGAGATCTGTGGATCCTAGCTCCACCCCCAAGGCATGGCGAAGTTCTTCCACCATTAATGGGCGTTCCGAATACAAAACCCACATCAGGACTTTCAGTCCTAGTATTGATTTATTTCCGGATTGCGCTTTCAGTCGGGTTAGGGTTGCCGCATACGCATCGCTAAGACCGTTGCCTTGTGTCATCTCTTCAAGCTTCTTTCTTCTCTGACGAATTGTGACCTCTCCAAGAATGGCTTCGATGTGGAGAGAAACAAGGAGGAATCTGTGTATAACCGTGGTAAGTAAGTATTATTGATAGAGTGAAAATGCTAGATACTCCTACTCACATATCGGATGTCCTTTCAAGGATAATTCTTAGAATATCCGCCCGTAAATCATCATTCATCGCCTCTGGCTCGGAATCCTTGTCCAACCTCATCTCCAGATAACTCCTTATGTCATCCATGTTAGGACTGATGGGAATCACCACCGCCCTGGCGAAATATCTTTGGATATCCCCCGTAACGTGGGGCCTTCCTGTGAGGAATATTCTTGTCTTGGGTGACTCCCGAATGATATCTCTCAGTGACCCAAGAAGATCGGGCAGATGCTTCGGCAAGCATTCATCTAGGGCATCGAGACAGATGAAAACCTGAGGTAGTGAAGCAATTATTTTCTTCAACATTTCCATCAGTTCCGGAAGTAGTGGTCCCCTGCCACCAAAATTCCTTTTCGCTGTTTGAAAGGCCTCACATATATATTCCGGGATATCCCCTCTGCCTACCAGCTGCTTCAGAATGGCTCCCATGATGTTGGCGACTGTTTGTTCTTGCTGGATAAGGAAGTCGCAATACAAGCCCGTGACAATAGTGTCCTCCTTCCCTTCTCGATCGCACAAGCTGTCGATTACCAGGGAACTAATATTTCAGGCCATCAGCAACATTCACTTTTTGCAAAGAGCCCCACCACTTACCTCAAGTATGTCTTTCCGACTCCCGGATTACCGGAACAAAACAAGACAGCTTCATCCGCTCCACCCCCTCTACTCCTCCACTCCCGAAACTCTTTTGTTTCTAAAATCCAATCGCCAACACCGTCGAATCTGTCGGCACGCACGCCTTGGTGTCGGTTATTCGGCTGTAGCGGAGAGAGCCAGCGCATAACCTCTGCGTCCTCGTCGGACTTGTAAACATAGCTGTTGAAACTGCTCGTTATGTTTCCGGAATGGATATTGCCGTCGCCCATAGTGACCGATAGTGAATGTGCATCTTGCGCCATGATATTCTCCTTGAAACTTTGGCCCAGTGTGGAAATAGCAGAGCGGCGTATAGGGGATTCGAGGAAGCTTGTGAACTTTAAGTCAAAAGAGGGGGAAATAAAGCGGGGAGATGAGGCTTCGTGTCAGACAATAGTTATCCATTCAGCTTCATGCCAAGGAAATATAGTTATTTGACCAATGATATCGCAAGTGGGCCCAGCCACAAGCAAAAACAAACCATCGTGGCGGAAATTCGGAGTTCGAGAAAACGGGATTAGCGCACTTATCTCTCAATCAATTAAGGTGGAAAATATATTAGGCCATTAGATAGCTGGAGAGCTGAGGGCCCGTTTACCTATAGACGTCCGTCTGAAAGCCTGAAGCGATGCCGACCGTTAAGGGGGGCTTGACAGTGGGGGAGAGTGCGGCAAGGTAGATGGCGTTTACCTGGAGTTGGCAACGTAACTTTTTGATGGTCTAGCTACAAGAATCTAAGCCCGTGGAAAATTGGTCAAACACTTTTGAGCTGTTTATACGATAACGGATTGAGACGCCACCTTCTAGTACAACCACCTATTACAAATTTAATTTTTAGAAAGAGACAGACAGTTGAAGGTATGTGAAGAAAACGGAATAGTTGCATGTTTAGCTAATATACTGTCTAGTATAGTATATAGCCCAACGCCCGTTTATTTAACTGACTTCCTTTGACGGTCGGAACTGTCTCTGGTTGCTAGATGGCCGTCTATAGGTAAACGGGCCCTAAGGTTTCCAAAATTCCTATTCTTACAACGAATCCCTTTGTTCCCTGGATAGTGCTGAGTAACTTGCACGACCAATTTGGCCAATTGCTTTTAAGCGCCAGGGATTTGTATCGGCTCCCATACTCCACTATACGAGTACTGCGCTATGAGAAGATAAAAGTTTTGAACGTTGTGAATCTTGTATTACCACTATACACTCAATCTTGCTTAATAGGCTTCGAGATTCCGGCATTTTAATTGGAATACCTAAGCCGACCAGTTTAGGGAAAATTGAATTTCTCGTAGGGTAAATTTATGTGGCCGATTTCTGGTTTTGCGAAGGGGCTATTTCCGGTGTGAAAATGCCAACCAACCATGACGTTTCTTGCCTAACTCTATGAGCAGTAGATTTTGAGGGATTCTAGTTACTGGTACTGGACTACAGTATGAATAACAGTAAAATGCGGTAGTGACTACCGAGACATAATCGCACCTCCTGGCCATCAGAGCCCTGCGAGTAGGGGTTTTGTGATCGCACTACCGATCTTTTTGTTGGCGACACTCTGATGGCAGCTCGCTCACGACCCAATGATGACTGGGGTAGCGTGGGTAACGGCGCGAAGTCCAGGAGAAAAGCACGTAAGTGGTGGTTGTGGTATGTGTGATGTTCGATGTACAATACAGGAAGCTCTCTACTGGTAGCTCAGACTTAAATACAGAAGAGAGCGCACAAACGCACTAAACAGGAAAAACCCACACGATGGGAAAAACCCCACAAGTGGCAGTCACGACCCTAAACCGGTCGTACCCCAAACTAACTATCATACCCTAATGACTATGGGATTCTAGCTATCACTTTTGCTATCTAGAAAGAGGGGCATTCGCTCATGTAGCTTACTCGTAACCGTGCCGAGGTTGTGACTCCGTCACAACCCCCATTGCTCGCTTGCTCGCAATCTTGGGCACCTCTGGAAGGTGCCTCTTGGCTCAACGAAAGATCTTAGCTCAACGCAAGTTTCACTTTGTATGCTAATTTAAGAATTTCAAACCACAACCAAACATTCTCTGATGCTTTGAATGTCGTTCTGGCTTGCTCATACCCTGTTTTAAGTCTTTATAAACAAGGCTTCCATTTTCTTTCCCCTCTTTAACAACTTTTATTTTCATTTAGTAGGACTCTGGTATGGATTTTTTTCAACAATAAAAGTTTTATTATTAACTAAAGGGAGGCGTGCCAATCCAGGTTTTGACACCCATTTTTCGGGAATCTTCCGTTGAGCTGAGAGCTTTCGTTGAGCTGAGAGGCACGTTCCTAGTCGAGATGTGCCCAAGATTGCGAGAAGGAGAGCAATGGGGGTCGTGACCGAGTCACAGCCTTGGCATGGTTACAGGGATTTGGAGAAAGAAAAAAACTTTAGTAGCGGAGATGGGTAGGGACAGTGGTAGTGCGGCTGTCCAGCCAATGAGTGCAAGAGTCATGCAACTTCGACTAGCAAATGCAGTGGAAAGCTAGCAAGCTCTTTTGACTTCGGTTGAGTACTTCCAGTGGGAGGGTAACTTTAATAAATATGGTTCACAGTCTCTCGAGTTTAGTACCAAATATATCACTATACTATCCAGCCTTGGGAACTGAGTTTCTTGTCGGTCGCTTAACATCTTTGATGGTTTCTGAGACCAAGTACTCTCCCGTTACTGTACCCGTTGCGGTGCGATGTTCTACACCCGCTTGTTTTCTACTCACAACTGTAATAATCTCTGAGTTAGGACTATGCATAGTGCCGTTAGAAAATTTCGTGGACAAAAGCCAAACACACACACCAATAGTGCCACTTTTCAGCACACTAGAACAGCACCATTTCTCCTAATCACAGTGTATAATTTTACCAACACCACAGCTTGTATCTAACTTGGAGTACATTGTAAAAAAAAATTACATATTTTTTCTGAACCTTTACCATGGGGTATGCTGTGTATTCTAGCCTGAGGCTAGAATGGACCCCAAGACACCAACGTTATACTTTACAATTCAAGAAGTGTTGGGACCGTTTTGCCACTGAACAGTGCAAAAAGTCCAATTACATACCGAACCACTAAGTACGTGGAACCCAACTCACTGACTACAACCATTTCAAGAAGCGCCTACAAGGCTTAGCTTAGTATATATCGAATTTGAGATAGTGCCTGATTTTTAATTTCAGAGAATCCAAATACCAGTAGGAATTCTTGTGTTGGGGCGTCTTGAAATGCGGCATATTTGGTGTATTTTGGCGTTTGTCCACGAACTTTTCAAACGGCACAGCACTGCGCTCATATGTGAGAACCAAGAGTTGGCAGAAAATACCCAATATCACTACGGTTTCGGCACCATGTAAACCTGGGCATTTCGTGTTCTAACCAATCCCCTGTGGCTGGAATATCATGGTTATTACTACCCCGGATATCTATGATAGTGTTCGCAACCTTCCGGTCTGCCCGTTTCTGGCGCAGGATGGGACGGGTTATGGGCGTCGTGCAGTTGGATTCCCCGGCTGCGGCTGGGAGGTTGAGGCTTGCGGTTGGGGATTGGATTGTCCGCTGGGCGGAGGTTGAGGGGAAGGAAGGGGAGAAGGGGTTTTTTGTGGAGGCTACAGCTTAGGAACTTTCTTTTGCGTTTTTTTTTTTTGCTCTTTAGTAGTTTGTTGGCTTTTACAGACTTTTTTTACAATGTGTATGTATCTATTCTCTGGCTTTTTTTTCCTACGCATTTGGGTTGAGTGTTGGTTAAGTTTGTGAATCGAGTTTCTTGGACCGCCGTATCAAACTGGAAAAACGGTCTTTGTGAAAGTCTAGTTACATATAACGCTATGAAAGTCTTGCCAACACCTATCACACATCCAGCAACATTCTATAGAACGAGAGCACCTCCGGTAGCGAAAAAGGAGGACATAAAGGAGAAAAGCTAGAATACAAACGAAAGATTCGGTGATCAAATGCCGATTGATACTGATCGAGAGGGTTAACAGGGCGTTCTCAGACGAGTGGCAATTTTGCGTAGAGAATGCCAAAACTTTAGTGGCCACGGGAGAGGGGGTTGAGCCTGGCTGGGTGGTTCGGTAGAAGGAATAGTGCTATCGGCGGAATTAGGAATAGAGACTTCGCGGTCCGGCACCCCTTCAGGTGTATTGGGGTCCCCTGGTGGGGGTGTCGGTTGCCTGATAGGGTCAGCCGTGTTGGGGTGATCATCTCCGAGTTGTGTTTCCACTATATGATCCTCTCTATCCTCGGTCGATGGCGAGAGTGATGCCTGGTTAATGGGACCGGCTGTGTTTGACTCCGTATCGGCTCGCTCCGATATCATTCTCGCGACTTGATAGTGCCCTTGAGAGAGAGCCAACGATAGTGGGGTTTGGTTCTCCTTATCTCGTATGTCGGTGCAAATATCGTTTCGCTCTAGAAGCATCCTTACTATCCCCTCATGCCCATTGTTAGCGGCATACGAGATTGGTGTCTGGCCAGATCCGGTGTTTTCCAGGTTGGGATTGATGTCTTCTCGTTCTAAAAGCATCTTTACTCCTCCTCGTTCCCCTGCCGGACTGCCGTCGTGAGTGGTGCCGTGAATGAGCAGGATGCCCGGTTGGGATCGAGGTCCTCTCGTTCCAAAAGCATCTTTATTATCCCCGTGCGCCTATATGAAGTGGCCAAGTTGAGTGGTGAATCGTTAAATGGGGTACCTGCCCCGTTGGGATTGACACCCTTTTGCTTCAAAAACAGCTTTACTACCCCCTCATGTCTCCACAGGATGGCCCACGAGAGTGGTGTTAATAGAAGTATGCCGTCTGCCAGATCGGGATTAATATCCCTTCGTTCCAAAAGTTCCTTTACAGCCCCTTCATGCCCCTGTAGAGCTGCCCAAATTAGAGGTGTTAAGGACAAAGCATCCCTTGCATTAACATCCCATTCCTTCATCTCCAATACAGCTGCAAGTATCTCCGCGATCCCAAGAAATGCTGCTCCGTGGAGTCCTGTAAATATGATAGGTCCTCGCGAGAGAAGAAAAGTGGTGATAAAGCCGCTAGCTACTTCGTGATGCAATAACATTAAGTGAGCCGAGATATGTTCGTCAAATTTATCGAGCAGTTTCAGTGCAAGTATTTTCACATTTTCTGTCATCCCTTTCCTTGTGTGCTCTCCCCAGTAAAAAGATGCATATTCGAGAAGGGGCATTGTTGCGGGAGCCGAGTCAAGAGCTGGCGAAAGATCTCTGACACATCGAAAATTGAGGTATGTGAGGCAAACCTCCGCGATTGTTGACTGGGGACTATGGAATATGGTCGAATCACTCAGGAGATGCTCTTGAAGGGTAAAGTGGACTAGTCGGAGAGTGGATGAAGATGCCTCGACTGTAACAAGACCCAGAGAAGATGCTAAAAGTGTCCGTAATGCAGGAATGTTTTCACCATCTAGATCGGCGGATCTCAACTCCACCCCCAAGGCATGGCGAAGTTCTTCCACCATTAATGGGCGTTCCGAATACAAAACCCACATCAGGACCTTTAGTCCGAGTATTGATTTATTTCCTGGCTGAGCCTTCAGGCGGGTTAGGGTTGCCGTGTATGCATCGCTAAGGCCGCTGCCTTGTGTCATCTCATCAAGTTTCTTTCTTCTCTGACGAATTGTCACCTCTCCAAGAATGGCTTCGATGTGGAGAGAAACAAGGAGGAATCTGTGTATAACTGTGGTAAGTAAATATTATTGATAGAGTGGAAATGCTAGATACTCCTACTCACATATCGGATGTCCTTTCAAGGATAATTCTTAGAATATCCGCCCGTAAATCATCATTCATCGCCTCAGGCTCGGGATCCTTGTCCAACCTCATCTCCAGATAACTCCTTATGTCATCCATTTCAGGACTGATGGGAATCACAGCTACCGTGGCGAAATATCTTTGGATATCCCCCGTGACGTAGGGCCTTCCAGTGAGGAATATCCGTGTCTTGGGTGACCCCCGAACAATATCTCTCAGTGACCCAAGAAGATCGGGCAAATGCTTCGGCAAGCATTCATCTAGGGCATCGAGACAGATGAAAACCTGAGGTAGTGGGGCAATTGTTTTCCTCAACATTTCCATCAGGTCTGGAAGTCGTGGTCCTCTGCTACCAATATTCCTTTTCGCTGTTTGAAAGGCCTCACGTATATATTCTGGGATATCCCCTCTGCCTACCAGCTGTTTCAGAATGACACCCACGATGTTGGCGACAGTTTGTTCGTGCTGGATAGGGAGGTCGCAGTATAAGCCCGTGACAATAGTGTCCCCCTTCCCTTCTTGATCGCACAAGCTGTCGATTACCAGGGAACTGGTATTTCAGACCATCAGCAACATTCGCTTTTTGCAAAGAGCCCCGCCATTTACCTCAAGTATGTCTTTCCGACTCCCGGATTACCGGAACAAAACAAGACAGCTTCATCCGCCCCACCCTTGTTACTCCTCCACTCCCGAAACTCTTTTGTTTCTAAAATCCAACCACCGACACCGTCGAATCGGTCAGCGCGCAGGCCTTCGTGTCGGTTATTCGGCTCTAGCTGAGAGAGCCAGCGCATAATCTTAGCGTCCTCATCGGAATTATAGACATAGCTGTTGAAACAGCTCGTTATGTTTCCGGAATGGATATTGCCGTCGCCCATGTTCACCGATAGTGTATTTTGAGCCATGATATTCTCTTTGAAACTTTCGTCAAGTGTGGAAATATTAGAGCGACTTATAGGGGTATCGAGGAAACTTGTGAACTTTGGTGGAAAAGAGGGGGATAAAGCGGGGCGATGAGGCTTCGTGTTAGATAATAGCTATCCATTCAGCTCCTTGCCAAGGAAATATAGTTATACGACCAATGGTATCGCAAGTTGGCCAACCGAGCAAAACAAACCAAAGTGGCTGAAATTCGGTGTTAGAGAAGTCTGGATCCGAGCACCCATCTCTTCATCAATTCAGGTGGATAATATATTGGCCGAATAGATAGCTAAACAACTAACATTTCCCAAATTCCTATTTCTACAGTGAATCCTTGTTCCCTGGGGATTGTTGAGCAGTTGGTGACCAAAACCCGTCCAAGTGATTTTAAGTGTTAGAATTGTATGGGCTCCCATATACTATGGGTGGATACAAGTTTTGGCCGCCGTGAATTTTGCATCACCATCAATGGACAACCTTGATGTATGGGTTTCAAGATCACAGCATGGAAATTAGAATGCCTAAGCGGACCAGCTCACAGAGAATTAAATTTCTTGTGTAGTAAATTTAGATATCAGTCCTGGCTTTGCGAAAAAAGTTATTTTAGGTGTGAAAGCGCTAACTCACATTTGTTGTCCAACTCTATAGAGGCAGAGGAGATTGTGAGGAAATCTAGTTACTGGTACTAGTACTGGACTATGCATTATGAATAATAGTAAAAAAAATACGATATTGTGCCTGATTATAGTGGACTGTAGTACACGGTAGTTACCCTACTGGTATCTGAGGGCAGGACTACCGAGATATAAATACACCTCAGAGCTATCGGAACTGCGAGTGGGGATTTGGTGATCGCAATACCGATATTTTACTATCCAAAAAGAGGGACATTCGCCCATGTGCCCGATTCCTACGAAAAAATTGAGAAAAATAAAGCATTTGTCCGATAGCGCTACTAGGCAGGTATGCGAGTACAGTAGCGGTAGTGCGGCTATTCAGCTATGGATGCAAGAGCCATGTGACTTAGAGCCCGTTTACCTATCATAGACGGCGGTCTAGAATTTCGAGACGGTGCCCACCGTTAAAAGGAGCTAGACAGGTTGGAGGGGCAATGGTAAGTAGATGGTGTCTGCCTCTAGTGGAATTAAGTGAAGGGTCTGGTGGGATTTCCAAACACATCTCCGAAGTAACGTCAGGTTTTGACCGTCTAGCTACCAGAATTTAGGACGGTAGAAAAATAGGCACAGTATGCACTTTTGCACCATCTACCGGTTAATAATTCCGGTTGTAATGCCACCGTCTAGTTTTGTTCGAGCCTAAGGAGAACACGAAAGAAGGGACGAACAAAAGTGCAATCGCAATAGGCTCTATGAGGAAAGGCGGAAGATGGAGGAACAGTGCTCTAGTTCGCTCTCGTGCGCTGCTCTCTAGCTAAGGACAGGCTAGGAGCTATATCTCTTCGTCTAACTAACAACCGAACACTCCCGAAACTCAACGAACCCTCAGGAAACACAAGCGGCTAACAAAACCTAACCCCCAGCAATCTAGAACCATCCTGATAAGATATCCCATAATTCTCCGTGATCCACAAAACCTCTGCCCCAACAATGCGCGAACTCCCGTGGGCCTGGTGGCATAGGGTATGAAGGAAACCATAAAGCCGATACCCTATGCCAACTGGTTGAGGGTGTGAAAACAACAATCCACTATAATACTAGGTATCCAACCGCCGGAAACTACAAAAACGCATGCCCTTATAACCGTCTATCTCCTAGCCGCATACCCGCAAACCTGCGTACCCACCTATCCGCGCAGCTGCACAAACTCGTGACCTATGGGCAATCCAACAAACTTTACCACCCAAATCTTAGAAATAGACTGCTATCATAGTTAAACGGGCCCTCGGGCTAGTAGATGCAGTGGAGAGAGGGCAATCACTTTTGCCCCCTGTACGGTGTTATGCTTCCAGTGGGGGGGTAAATTTCATGAATATCGTTCGCACGGATTCCACAAATTTATTACTAAATGCATCACTATGCCATCTAGCTTTGGAAACTGAGTTCTTGTCGGTCGCTTAACATATTTGATGGTTCCGAGGCCAAAGTACTCCCCCATTCCCCATTGCAGTGCAATGATCTAAGCCCGCTTGCTTCTACTCACAACCTTTAATAAGCTCTTAGTTAGGGCCATGTACTGCGCTCATATGTGGGAATCAAGAGTTGGCAGAAGATACCCAAGATCACTACAATTTCGGCACCATGTGGAACCTGGACATTTCGTGTTCTAAAAAAACCCGCTGTGGCTGGGATATCATGGTTATTACTACCCCGGATATTCATTGACAGTGTTCCCAACCTTCCGGTCCGTCCCTTTCTGGTGCAGGATGGGACTGGCTATGGGTGCTGAGCAGTTGGATTCTCCGGCCCTGGCTGAGAGGCTGAAGCTTGCAGTTGGGGATTGGATCGTCCGTTGGGCGAAGGTTGAAACGAAGGAAGGGGAGAAGGGGTTTTTTGTGGCTACGGTGTAGGCTTTTTCTTCTTCTTCCTCTTTTTTTTTTGTCTTTAGTAGTTCGATGGCTCTTGCATGACGGATTTTCCACAATATGTATGCATGTATTCTCTGGGTCTTTTTTTGTACGCATTTGGGTTGTGAGTTGGTTAGGTTTTTGAACCAAGTTACTTGGATGGCCGTGTCAAACTAGAAAAACGCTCTTTATAAAAGTCTAGTTACATCTAACTCTAGCTTTATGAAAGTCTTGCTAACACCGATCCCACCTCGGGCAATCTATAAAACGAGAACATGTCCGGTAACGGAAAAGGAAGGATATAAAGGAGAAAAGCCAAAATACAAACGAAAGAAGCGATGACCAGATGCCGGTTGATCGTGGGTTGACGGGGTGTTCTCGTAAGAGTGCCAATTTTACATAGAGAATGCCAGAACTTTAGACGCCACCGGGGATGGGGCCGAGGCGGGCTGGGCGGTTCGGTAGAAGGGATGGTGCTGTCGGCGGAATTGGAAATAGAGTCTTTGCAGTCCGGTGCCCCTTCCGGTGTATTGAGGTCTGCTGGCGGGGATGTAGGTGGCCCGATAGGGACTGCTGGTTTGGTGTTGGGGTGATCGCATCGGAGTTGTTTTTCCGCCTCAGGCTCCTCCCCATGCTGGGCTGACGGCGGGAGCGCCTGGATAATGGGGCCTGCTGTATTGGACTTGGGACTGGTCCGTTCGGATATCATCCTCGCGATTTTATGGTGTCCTTGAGAGAGGGCCAACGATAGTGGGGTTTGGTTCTGGTTATCTCGTATGTCGGTGCGGATATCGTTTCGCTCTAAAAGCATCTTTACTACCTCCTCATACCCATTCACAGCAGCATGCGAAAGTGGTGTACGGTCATCGTTGGTGTCTGCCAGGTTGGGTTTGATGTCTTCTCGTTCTAAAAGAACCCCTACTATCTCTTCGCGCCCCAGCTGGGCTGCCACCAAGAGTGGTGTCGTGCCATACTCCCCAGATGCCTGGTTGGGATTGATATCCTCTCGTTCCAAAAGCATTTTTATTATCCCCGCATGCCCAGAATAAGCGGCCCAAAAGAGTGGTGTATAGCTATATTGGGTACTTACCCCGTTGGGATTGACACCCTCTTGTTTCAAAAACAGCTTTGCTATTCCCTCATGTCCCCACAGGATGGCCCATGAGAGTGGTGTTAGGCAAAGTGAGTGGTCCGGCAGATCGGGATTAATATCCCCTCGTTCCAAAAGCACCTTTACAACCCCTTCATGACCCCGTAGCGCTGCCCATATGACTGGTGTATAGGACACAATATCCCTTTCATTAACATCCCATTCCTTCATCTCCAATACGGCTACAAGTATCTCCACGATCCCAAGAAATGCTGCTCCGTGGAGTCCTGTAAATCCTGTAGGTCCTTTCGCGGAATCCAGATAGGGGGGAAAGAATGTAGTTGTATTATAACGCAATAATATTAGTTGAGCCGAGATATGTCCGTCAAATTTATTGAGCAGTTTCAGCGCAAGTATTTTCACATTCTCCGTCATCTCCTTCCTTGCGTGGTCTCCCCAGTAAAATGATGCATATTCCAGAAGGGGCAGTGCCGTGGGAGCCGAGTGAAGAGTTGGCGAAAGCTCCCTAACACATCGAAAATTGAGGTATGTCAGGCAGACCTCGGCAATTGTTGAGCGGGGGCTATTGAATAGGGTCGAATCACACAGGAGGTGCTCTTGAAGTGTAAAGTGGACCAGTCGGACTGTGGATGAAGAAGCCTCGATCGTAACAAGACCCAGAGAAGATGCTAAAAGTGTCCTTAATGCAGGAAGGTTTTCATGATCGAGATCTATGGATCCCAGCTCTACTCCCAAGGCATGGCAAAGCTCCTCCAGCTTTAATGGGTGTTCAGAATGCAACACCCACATGAGAACCTTCAGTCCGAGTATTGATTTATTTCCCTTCTGGGCCTTCAGTCGAGTTAGGATTCCAGTGTATGCATCGCTAAGTCCGTTGCCTTGTGTCATTTCCTCAAGTTTTTTTCTTCTTTGACGAATTGTGACCTCTCCTAGAATAGCCAGTGTTCCCAACGGGCCAGGCCGATGGTAGGCCGGCCTATAGGCCGTAGGCCGGGCTAAGGCAGGCCGCTCCGGAAGACAGCCTAGGCCCATATAGGCCGAATTCGATCGGCCTACGAAAGCCTA